>LWDU01043039.1_pt1 | contig 113936 bp, 68 predicted proteins | sample 727161 | NCBI WGS metagenome assembly LWDU01 (sample SAMN04566230, study PRJNA314399) | hydrothermal vent metagenome | isolation source: deep sea hydrothermal plume seawater | place: Mexico: Gulf of California, Guaymas Basin | collected 2004-07-11
TGATGCCCACGGCGATCTGCGCTTCGAGGGTTTTGAACGAAGCGTGCGTATCGCCCGACCAGATCCACCCGCCGTAACGCGCCACGCCCAGATGGCCGTTGCGATGCAGAGACCATGGGCGAACGTTCGGTGTTTTGGAGAGGGGGCCTTCGTAATAGAGCTGATGGCGCTTCATACGTTCGTGGAAGCTGAACCAGTCGCCCTCGTCGGGCCACCACGCATCAACGCCGGTGTCGACCAGCCCGTTGTGTTCTTTCCAATAAGAAGCGATGTGGTGGCGGTCGACCGTCTCGCCGGATTTGGGCGGAATGGATCCGTGCAGTGTTTCCAGACGGTCCCGATCCCATGGGATCATGTGAACGACGACTTTGACGTGGCGTGCGTGCAGATCGGAGAGCACTTCCTTGGGTTCGCGCTTGAAAACACCATGATTGAATTTGAACGAGGGCTGATTTGTATTCCAGCCGCGTGGCGTGAAGCCGGTGCCGAGATAGATGACGGCGTCGACCGGGATCTGTTTTTTGCGAAAGGTGTCGGCGATGTTGACGATCTGCGCGTCATCTTCCAGCGTTCGGTGCGACTGCATGTAACCCATCGCCCAACGGGGTGGCAGGACGGCCGGTCCCGAGATCGTTGAAACGTCTTTCATGAACTTGGCCGGTTCGTGTGCATCAAAGACAAACACGTCGTAGACGTCCGTTTTCCAACCGGATGGAGGCAAGCCGATGCGACCCTGCCGCTGCTGCCGACGAGAAACCACGGTGCCCGGTTCAATGGGGACGGCGGGTGTAAAGGTTCCGGTTTCTTTGGAAGTCAGATCAATATCGCCCCACGGCGTGGCAACAAACAAACCCCATCCGCCCGTGCCGGCGAGCAGCGCTACGGGACTTCTTGAGCCGTAGGCCATGGTGTCATAGCGAGGTTGCAGAACGTGGGCCCGACCGCGTCGATCGAACTCAACTTTGTCGTCCTGCCACTTGCCGCTCTGCTTCGGGCCGCCTTCACCCAGACCCAAAACCGCATGGTCGTCGAGGACGAAGGACATTTTTCCATCGGGTGCAAAGGTGATCTTCTGCACGGGCTTGTTGTCCGACGTGGTCACCAGCACGGTGAGTGGCTTGGCTGTCACTTCGACGGTTAAATGCCCTACCTTTTCTTTGCGTGGCTTAAAGGTCGAATCGAGGTTCCGTAGCGTGATGACCGGCTTGGGATACTCCCGCTCAATTAAAGCAGGCGTATAAGGAAACTCCTGTTTAGAATCGATCGGCCGAATCGTGACGCGAACGGCCGCTTCACCAGCGGCACGGATATCGAGCCGCGCCCCGGCAAGGCTGAAGGGCGTCGCCTTCCATTTCCTGTCAATACCACGAAACTGTGCCACCGATCCAATGGCCGTATTGGCGGCGTTGTTCTTCAAGTCCCCGTCAAGTTTCCACCATCCGACAAGGCCGTCGACAGTGGCCTTTCCGTCGGCGTGGCTCATTACCGTGATCTCGTCGGCCGACAGAGCCCTATTGTAGACGCGCATGTCATCGACACCGCCCTTGAAGAATTCATTCAATGCTTTATGCGAACCGATAAATGCCGGTGCATCACCTGCGATGTCTATTGTGCCGCTGACTTTCGTGCTCCCTATCTTTAATCCGTCGGCGTACAAGGTGATGACTTTTCCGTCGTATGTTCCGCAAACCAAGTGCCATTCCCCGTCCATCAGCTTCGAAGCGGCCAGCGGCGCGCCGTAGTCGGTATACTTCCCACCAATGCCCAGGCCAAAACACAGGCAGTGCTTCTTTTTGTACTGCCCCAGTGCCAGAAGAGACCTGGCCTCCCCATCTTCTTTTCTGTAGATCTCCTGCCACAACCAACCCGTGGTGACTTGTTTGGGCTTTACCCACGCGGAGATCGTGATCGCCTTGGCCGGTTTAAGTCCGGCGTAGTGCGGTATCTTGACGGTGTGCGAACTACCGTCGAGGATCAACGCCTTGCCGAGTTTGCCGTCAGCGTAGTCGCCTCCTGCAGCCGTATCGACGACTGCGAAGAAAAGAAAGAGAAGCGAAGAGAAGACCGCCACGTTTAGTTTCACGATGTTCATGTTATTACCTCGGATGTGAATTGATTTTGCGTTGTGGGTAGTGAGTTTCATCCTAATTCCAAGCTTTCAGTGTGCCCATGGCATCCTCGGCGTTGATCAGTCCAATACGGCCGGAAGCATTGGCTGGCAGTGCGAAGCGGATCGTTTTTCTGTAGATTGATCCCCCACAACCTTAAACTACCGCCGGCAGGGGATCTGGACAGATTTTTTGACCTTATTTGCTATTGAAATTCCCGTTGCGAACATTTTCGCAGCAGCAGCAGCCCCACACAAAGCAGTCACAAAAACACTGACAAGAAATTTCATGTATTTCTCTCGAAGGTTGCTAATCAGTTGAGCTTTCCACGTGTAACCGATTCATAGTTGATCTCGTTTAATACTCTCGGCTGCTTTGATGAGTTCACGGGGCTGGATGGTTTCTTTACTTCAGGGTCAGGATGTAGGCCATCACGTCGGCCAACTCTTGCGGCTTCAACAGCACTCCCATCGGCGGCATCGGCGACACCTTACCCTGGAAACCCTCAGCGATCGTCGCCCCCGGATCGACCAGGCTTTGCAAGATATAGTCCTCTTGCTTGCGCGTTGCGATAGTGTCCAAAGCCGGACCGACCGGACCGCCGACGCCGTTCACGACGTGGCAGCGAGTGCAAGCGGCGATCGGATGCGTCATGAAAATTTTCTTACCGCGCTCGACATCGCCTTTGGTTACCTCGGGCTCGTCGCCCGCGATGATTTCATACTCGACTTTGCGCAGACTGACGTCATCCCACCACGCCTTGCCGGTGGCGGTGCCCCAGCCGCCGAGCAGGCAATTAATGTTGATCGACTTTGCCGAGCCCGTGTTGAAACGCATTTTAACCTGCGTCCAATCTTTCGTGCCTTTCACGGCCTTGGAACCCGGACTGTCGGGATGGCCACTGATGTACAACTGTGCGCCGCGCCCTCCACCTGCGACATTTTGTGTCTTGATCCAGGTGCTGAGTTCGTATTCCGCGTTCCGATCCACTGAAGCATCGAAATGGACGCCCAACTCGGCAGCCTTGTCGGCGGAGATCTCGATCGAGTACTTACCCGTGCGGGCCATGTCCGACATCTGGTGTTGCGCCGTTCCACGAAAGGTGCGGACGGACCATCCGGCAGGCATATCGCCAGCCAAGTTTTCGAACGAGCCGTTAGAGATCAGCTCCTTACCAAGCGTCGAAGGCCCTTTCTTCACCGCGCTGGCACCGGCGTTGCGCAGGCTCTGCGACAGCCACATATCATCGGCATTGGCCGGCTCTGTGATCAGCTTCTGCGCCGCCAGCGCGATCGTCTCCTTATTCTCAAACTCCACCATCTTGTTAAAGGCGGCCAGGCGCACGATCAGGTCAGAGTCCTGCACCACCGCCGTGTCGAAGAACAGCTGTAGCGCCGCAGCGTCGTTACCCAGCGCGATGATTGCGTTACGTCGCAGCGCAGGGTCGTTGCTCAACAGGGCTAGCTGATGAGTCTCTTTGTCGAGCTCGCCGAGTCCGTGTAAGCTCCACAGCGCCTGGATCGCCCCGGCGCCGCCGGTTTGTACCTTCGCTTTCAATGCTGCCGCCGCGCTCTTCTTGCCGTCGTCGACCAACAGCCGTTGCGCCGTCTGCCTCCAGAACAGATTGTCGCTATCCATCGCCGCCACCAACTGTATGTCGCTCGCGCCAGCCAACGATTTAATCTTCGCCTCCGGCGCCTTGTTCCACACCACGCGGTAGATTCGCCCGTGGCCACGGTCACGGTTCGGATTGACGTGCGCGTTACCTTTACCGCGCTTTGCGTCGTAGCCGCCGCGACCACTGCTGGGCGTCGGGTTGTGCTGGATGATAAAGTTATACCAGTCCGCCACCCACAGGTTCCCGTCCGGACCCACTTCCGCCGCCACCGGCGAGAACCACTCGTCGGCCGAAGCGAGGAACGCATAATCGTTCCTGGCCTTGTAGCCCGAGCCGTCGCGGGAGAGATTGTATTTGCCCAGCAGATGCCCGGTCGGTCCACTGATGAACGCCACCTGTTCGCGGAACGATTCCGGGAAACCTGCCGAGGTCGCCACCGTCTGGCCGGCGCCCGCAGTATAGTTATTGAAGGCGTCCACCTGACGCACGTTGGGCGTGATCGGGTGAAACGAGCGATCGGTTGCGATCATTTTCGCGCTCATGCCCTTCTTTCCGCCGTAGGCGGTGGCGCGGATGCCACAGAAGAAACTTGGGTTGTTATTGGCGGTCGAACCGAACACATCGCCCGCCGAGTTGAAGCCGAGACCCCAGGTGTTGTTGTTGAATTGATGTAGGAATTCCAACTGCGATCCGTCCGGCTTCATGCGAAACACGCCGGATCCGAAGCTCTTTTTCTCGCCGCCGACCATGCCGTTGAAGGACGAGTAACCGACCGTTCCCCAGATCCAGTTGTCGAATCCGTAGCGCAGGTTCGACGGCCCCGCGTGCGTGTCGCCGGTTCCCCATCCGGTTGTAATTACCTCGCGCACGTCCGCCTTGTCGTCACCGTCGGTGTCCTTCAAGAACAGGAAATCGGGAACGTGGGCGACGATGATCCCGCCGCGCGAAAAGGTCAGCGAAGTCGGGATGTTCAGGCCTTCGGCAAACACAGTCACCTTGTCGCATTTGCCATCGCCGTCGGTATCCTCGAGGATTTTAATCTTGTCGTTACCCACCCGATCCGGCGTCATTTCATTCGGATAGTCGACCGTCTCGGCAGCCCAGAGGCGACCGCGCTCGTCCCAGGCGAGGCCTATCGGGTTAATGATGTCCGGCTCACTGGCGAACAGCTCCAGCCTAAAGCCGACCGGCGCCTGGGTGTAATCCATGCTGTCCTTAGCGGAGAGCGGGAACTGGTACGGCAAGGGCTCGGGGCGATTCTCGTAGTTGGCGATGTCGCCGCGCTTCTCATATTTCAGCGGTGCACGGTCGACGATGAACTTTTCATACGACTGCTTCCTCGCGTCGCCCACTGACCATAGTATTCCCGCCTTAAGTAACTGATGGAAGGCCGGCTGATTCCACACCCTTTCATCGTGCCCCGAGGCGGTGTAGAAAACGCGCCCCTTACCTTGGGTGCGAACCCAAGTCCACGGCTCAGGTTCCGTGATATTGTCATCCTTCTCCGCGATCTCGCGCACCATGAGCACGCTGCGGTCTTTCTCGTTGTGGTTCTTGTGCTTGTAGGTCTCATCCCAAGCCTCGAACGCCTTCACGCCCGACATTGCCGGGTGCTTCGCGTCGACCACTTTGGCGGTGAAGGTGCCGGTCTTATGGCTGTCGAACCGGCCGCCGACCAACTGGTCGAACTCAGGTTCGTTGCCGAAACACCAGCTAGCGCAATGCACCGGCACAAAGCCGCCGCCGCCCTCGACGTAACCCTTCAGGTTTTTCCACTGCTCGGGCGTGATCTTTCCATGGTTCGCATACAGCAGCAAAGCATCGAACTTGCTCAGATAGGCTGCGTCGCCGAGCGCCTCCTCGACGTTTGTGACGTAATCAAAGTAGATGGCATCCCGCCCGAGCCCCTTGGCCAACATCGGGTAGAATTTATTACTGTTGTGGTGTTGGCTCTCGTGGCCGAGGAAAAGCACGCGAATCGCGCCCGCTTTGGGTTCGGCCTTTTTGGGGGCGGCAATAGCAGCCAGGACGAACGCTGCGGCGATCATCAGGGGGATGGCAAGAGCTTGAGTTGTTTTCATATAATTTAAAAATAGAGTTGTTTGATTTGGAAAAGTTTTATTGTAGCGATCAAGGTAGTATTTCGCCTCATTATATCGTCCTAAAAAGAAATGAGTCTGAAGTCAACGGTGATATCAATAAAGTCTTCATTTTGCCGGTTTTTCCAGACTACTCAACCGTTGGGTGCATGGCTGATCGCCATTTGTCGAAGTGGGCGGCCAACTCCCTAACGATGTCCCCGTGCTCTTTGGAGACGTCTTGTCGCTCCCCGATATCCTTCTTGAGGTCGTAGAGGTGCCAGGCGGGTGGGGGGATATCCGAGCCAATCTTTTCGCTCAAGCGCACGAGTTTCCAGTTGCCTTTGCGGATGGCGCTGTTGTGGACTTTGGGAGTGGGCACACCAAAACCACCTTTCTTTCGCGGAAGCCAACTGCGGTTCTGCCAGCATAGCCAGTCGTGAGGCTTGGATGAATTCTTTCCGTTAATGAAAGGAAGCAGGTCAACGCCGTCTGCCGGTTGTCCCTTGGGCATCTGCAAACCGGCGGCGGCCACCAGTGTGGGATAAACGTCGGTGCTCGACACCATTTCGCCATAGGCTTTGCCGGCCGGCGCTAGCTTGGGCCAGCGAATGATCATGGGAACGCGCACGCCGCCCTCGAGAACGTCGAACTTGTGCCCGCTGAGCGGCTTGTTGTTGGCGTAGTTTCGAGAGTGGCCCGCGTATAGATCGGTACTGCCTCCTCCACCATTGTCATTGAGAAAGACGACGATGGTATTGTCGGTGATGCCATACTTGTCCAAGCGATCGAGCACTCGCCCGATGCTTCGGTCCATCGCGAGCAGCATGCCGTCGTAGGTGCGGCGGTTCTCATCCTTTACCATTGAAAACCTGGCTCGATCGGCATCAAGCGCGTGCATCGGCGAATGCACCGCATTGTAGGCCAAGTATAAAAAGAAAGGATTAGCATGGGAACGGTCGATAAAGGCACAGGCTTCTGTGCCCCAAAAGTCCGTCAGATATTCCGGAGCAGGGAACTCCTTCCCGTTGCGAAAAACCGAAGTGCCCTTCCAAAAATTCGCATGACCCCCCCGAATGCCAACAGATTCATCAAAACCCCGATCTCGCGGCGTTCCCCCTTCGTACTGCTTTAGCCCGTTCCCAGCGAGATGCCACTTTCCGACATGGGCCGTGCGGTAGCCGACATCCTGAAACACTGCAGGCAACAACGTTTGGTTAAGGAACAGCCGAGTCTTGCCTTCACCGTAGATGTTGTCGTAGATACCAAACCGCTGTTGGAATTGACCGGTCAATAAGCCCATCCGCGAGGCGACACAAATCGGGGCGGTGACGTAGGCATCGGTAAAAAGAGTACCTTCTTTCGCGAGTCGGTCGATATTCGGAGTGGGGATTTCGGACTTTCCGAACTTCGGCAGATCGGAATAACCCATGTCATCAGACAGAATGAGGACGACGTTTGGTTTTTTTGCCTCAGCCCAAACTACAAGAAGAAACAATAAAGCAAGGAGGGCTAAATAAGATTTAAGCATTGGGAGATGAAAATTCGTGTTTTGAAGAATGTTAATTTAGCTATTGTGTTTACGAGCACAGTTGCTTTTGAGGACATTCGGTATCAGTTCATCCCAAGCACGTACGTTTCAGAATAGCGTAAGGCGCCTGTGTAGGCATCGTGGAACTGGAAAATTACCTGCGGATGAGGGAAGGCAAACCAGCGCTCGCCATTCTGCTCCACAGGGTTATTGAAGACGTTGTTTACTTGGACCACGCAGTAATGAGGGAAGGTACGATTAGCTCTTGGGATGTCCACCATCGCATAGCTGCTCCAGCGGATATCGCAGGCGCGTGGACCGTACTTGAACCTGCCGTTAATTGGTCGTCCGCCTTCATCCTTCATAGGCGCATGATTAATGGAGTTGTGTGGACCACTTGCAAATTCATAGACGTTATCAGTGATCTTAATAGCAAAGCTGTTGTGCAGATCACCGGTAAGCACAAAGACCCCCTTATCAAGTTTGTCCCAAAAATCGATTAGTTCCTCACGTTCCTTCAAAAATACCGTCCAAGCATCATCCTTCTTAATGGTAAGCTGCTTGTCATCTCCTCCCCCACTGCCCACGTGTGGCACCATGAAATTTACTGAGGAAACTATAAAGATAAAATCAGCCTCACTCTTGCTGATACCGTCCTTAAGCCATTTCAGCTGTTGCTTGCCTAACATCGTGGCCTTGGGGTTGGCTGGTTTGTCCACATTATGCAGGTTACGATGTGAACGAGTATCGAGGAGGAAGAAATCACAATTAGACACAGTGAACTTGCCGTAACAGCGGCGGCCAATTGAATAGCTCGCATTGCCATCAGCCTTGGCCGGGGGATGAATGCGCACCTTTGAGGGACTGAGTACCTCTACAATATCATACACTGCTGAATTCGGATCGCCCGGTTCACTATCAAACTTGGCCTCAGGAACACCGGCCGTGGGAGTGCCCCAGTGCACATGCAGATTTCCCATTTCCTCAAAGTTCAGCTTCGTAAAATCCGCCTCCGGATCCTCAATAACATCGCTACCTTTCTTGAACGTGCCGGTACCGAACCAAGAGGACGCATTATGTTGCACGGGATTGGCCCACGCGAGGTAGTCAAACCACGCTTTAGTAGCAATGTCCCGAAAGACAGCACGACGATTAACATAGCCCGCTTCACCTGCTCCATAAATGTCATTTATCAGTTCGTGGTCATCTGCGGTGTAGAAGGAGGGCACATGGCGATGCCATTCACTCAAGTTGCGACCACGAGCAAGATAGGTTTTATAATTTTCCCAAACACCGACCAGCGTCGGCGCCTTTTGAACAATGCGTGGCGCCTCTAGCATTGTGTCGAGGCCAACCTGGCGTAGCCAATCTTTTGGAGGATAATCGCGGCGCTGTTCATAGAGCCAATCACCATTGAGAATAGCAAAATTAATGTTATCGCGCACTTTGGCATTCAACGTTTCAAAAACAGGCACAGTCGGGCCTGCACCGTCACCGCCGCCGCCTTGGTTATTTCCACAGGCAAATTCGAATTTAAAATTAAAGAGCCCCTCGGGGTTACCCTTCGGATTCTTGAAGTCGACTGCGCTAGGCATGGTCCGGAAAGAACCCTCCAACTGATGATCAGCGATGCGGTAGTAATAACGCGTATTGGGTTTGAGCTTATCGATCGTAATAATTGCTGTGTTATCACGAGAAATATCGGTCGTCTCAACCGATGCTTCATGCGTGAATATCCTTTTCTTGGTACCGTAAAGAACCCTCACTTTGCCTGGCCGTTCGGTGCGAACCCACAGGCTCATGGAATCGGGTGCGGGTCGTCCGAGCATTGGCCCGTGTGTCACACGCGTCTCAGTTGGCTTGCCATCACGTAACTGAGCATGGGTTTCAAGAACTAGATTCAAGCTTAGTCCAACCAGAAGGATAATTGCAGTTTTCATCAATAGAATGCGGTTAACTAAAAGATAGAGGCAGAATACAGACCACGCAATACTCTGATAGAGTATGAAGACTTAGAGTGGCTCAAGAATTGTATCCCATAAAGGAAGGGTAAATGATTAATAGGTTCGACAAATGAAGTGTCTCAAAGTATAATTAAGATTGATTGAAAGGGCCTATGATTAATAGAAGAAAAATGTTTCAGGGAATGGCAGCGGCGGCTGTTACAGCTCCTCTATTTCCAAGACTAGCTCAAGCAGCACCCAGCAAGAAGAAACTTAAGCGGGTCATTTTCTTTTTACAAAACCAAGGATTTGATCCTTACACCGCAATTCCCAAGGGTCTGAAAGAGGCCGCATCGCTCGATAGTTTTGAGTTCGAAGAACCCATTAAGGCACTTGAACCTCTGAAAGACAGGATTCACATCATCAATGGCCTTCATGGCCAGCACACGAGTCCGAGTCACAGCGCCTTTTTTGGTGCCCTCGGTGGCTACCGTGGCGGCATAGGAAGTCCTCCCCGAGGCCCCACTATCGACCATGTGATTAGCCAGCATTTGCCGGAAACCATTCTGCCTCACCTCTGCATCGGGATGGATTCGCTCCCCAACATGCGATCAAGACCAACCCTAGCTACCCTTTCAGCAACGGGTCCCGGGAAACCGATTTTCATGCATTCGAATCCACAGGATCTGTACCAATCTCTGTTCGGTAGCATATCTACCGGCGAGGTGAGAGAACGTTACGAGGCTCGCTCGAACGTGCTACGGTCGGTGGAGAGAATCGCTCTGCAAAATTCTCGCGGACTACCCGAGGATGAAAAAGAGCGCTACAGTGGTTACGTCGATGGTTTTCGTGACATGAATGGTCTGCGAGCAAAACTTGCCGACATTTCCGATCATCTCAAGAAGTTCGCCCCTCAGTACGGAGAAAAATTTACCAATCCCGAATTTGAAACTGACTGGCATGATTCCTTACTTGAGCTGGGCATCTCCGCCCTCAAGTCAGGCATTACCAACACCCTTACCATCGGCTCGGGCCGAGGTGAGATCTTTGGAGCATGGAGAGGCCTGGGCATTGATCAGCAGGGCCATAACTTAGGTCATATGAAGCAGCCAGATAATCCGATCTGGGTCAAAATTCGCCAGTACAATTGCCGCATGCTGGTAAAGCTGGTCAAAGAACTCGAATCAATGCCTGAGGGCGATGGCACCATGATGGACAACTCGCTCATCATCTACACCAGCAATAACGCTGACAAGCAGCACACTTCCGGAGCTAATTGGCCCTTCATCCTTATAGGCAATCCTGAGGGATCGATCAAGACCGGCCAATTCACTCAAATGGAAAAGCGGCCGATCAATGACTTGTATACTACCCTTTTACATGCCGCCGGAATGCCCGCCGACCGGTTCAATATGGAGGAAAGCCTAGCAGAGAACTACCATTCCAAGGCTGGTCCGATTGAAACCCTGCTCACTTAGACTCTATCATTTCGCTTCGCACGAGAGAGCTGGATCGACCATCGGCTGAAATAATGAAAATTCTCTTTCGACTTTCTATTTTGACTGTCTCGGGACTCTTTGTCCTTCCGGTTAACTTGTTAGCCGCCGATCCTTCATTCAAGTCTGTGGTTAAACCATTTCTGGAAAACCATTGTTTCGACTGCCATGACGCTGAAACCAAGAAAGGTGACCTTGCCTTGGATGGACTGACCGGGGTGAACACGGAAAATTTCGGCATTTGGAAACGAATATGGGAACAGGTGGCCCTCAAGGAAATGCCACCAAAAAAGAAAAAGAACCAGCCCGAGGCAATTGACCGGATCCGCCTTACGCAATGGATATTAGGCGAAATGGAAAGAGTCATGGAGGACAAGGGTGGGTTTGATTCTCACCGCCTACCGGCCAAGGGAAATCATTTGGATCATGATTTGTTGTTTGGTGAAATACCGAAGGGTCTTGAACCCACATCTACCCCGGCCCGCATCTGGCGAATTCATCCGCAAGAGCATCTGGTCCGACTCAACGAACTCATCAACAAGGAACCGGGATACGACTCAAAAAATCCGGGCCTACGGACCCAAGGAGACCACATACCATGGAATAATCAGGGCGAAGTGAAGGTCTACTATGGGTTGGACAGAATCAAGGGCCAGGTAGGCGGTTCCGCTGCCTATGCGGCAGCGATCACGGGATTCTCTCCGATCCTGAATATTAAAGGGCACCATGGTTTGCGAAGTTATCCGATTCTTTATTCTGTGAATGGCGCTCAGGCTTCCCAGATCGCCAGTCATGCAGAGGACATCGTTCGTTTCATGGCCTACGGCCCCAAGATCGAGCCTTACCAATTGACCGGGAAATTACCCGATAAATACAAGAACGTTGACATTCGGGGGACCATTGAAAGCCTTTTTTATCATGAGGAAGTCATGCGTCCGCTTACTCCCGTTTATGACCTCGTTCAGGAAAAAAATCCTTCCGATGAAAAACTCCGAACCGCTGTTAATTTTCTATTTGAAGCTTTAACCTTTCGCGAACCGACACCCAAAGAATCCAAAACTTATCTCAATCTCCTCAAGAAATCCATCACCGACCTCGGACTCAAAGATGGCGTAATCCTCGGCCTCACCCCCATCTTTCTTGACCGGGATACCCTCTTCCGACCAGAACTTGCTCAATATGGTAAACCAGACAAGTTCGGACGCGTGATGCTGCAAGGCAATGAATTAGCATTGGCCATCAATGGTGCCTTCAGCTATATCAAGCCGGATTCGAAACTCAAGAATGCGCTTAAGGAAGGTCGCCTCAAGACTCGGAACGATATCAGGCACGAAATCACCCGAATCCTTTCCGATGAGAGTATTCGCAAGCCTCGTATCCTCCAGTTCTTTCATGAATATTTTGATTACGATCTGGCAGGCGGTGTCTGTAAGGACGCCAAGGCCCTGAGGATAGCCGGGGGAGGAGGTAACTTCCCCAACATCATGTTTGGAATGACTGCCAGCTTGGACCGGCTAGTCGAACTCATAGTTCAGGAAGATAAACAGGTTCTGAAAGAGCTCCTGACCACGGATCGCGTAATCCTCGATGATGGGAGCGATCGTCTCTACTTCAGCACTCGAGAAAATCTGAAAAAACCTCCGCCTCGGAATAAAAAGGATAAGAAAAAAAAGCCCAACCCTGAGGAATTTGGCCAAATCGCCTTGCCTAAAGGTAAACGAATTAACGTCCGCGTCCCAGCAGTCAAATATACTGGCGGAAGCAAAACCCGCACACTCGTGAAGGTGCCGAAAGACGAACGGATGGGCATCCTGACTCACCCGTCCTGGTTAGTTTCCCACTCAGACGCCATGGATAACCATGCCATTCTCCGCGGACTCTGGATCAGGAAACGCTTGCTTGGAGACTCGGTTCCTGAAGTCCCTATCACGGTAGATGCCCAATTGCCCGACGAACCCAAGGAGACCCTACGCGAACGGATGCGAGTCACCCGTGAAAGTGAATGCTGGCGTTGCCACCGGAAGATGGATCCCCTCGGTCTGCCTTTTGAGATGTACAATCACCTAGGCCTCCGCCGCTTGACCGAGCTCGGCAAGCCCGTTGATTCATCCGGTGAAATCCTCGAGAGCGGCGATCCTGCCCTAGACGGCCCAGTGAAAGATGCACTAGAGATGATCGAAAAGCTCTCCAAGAGCGAACGCGTCGAGCAGGTCTTCGTTCGTCATGTGTTCCGCTTCTGGATGGGCCGTAACGAAACTCTCGAAGATGCTCCCACGCTGCAGGCCGCTCATCGCGCCTACAAAAAAAATGACGGCAGCATGAAGGCTTTACTAACCTCACTGCTCAGCTCCGACGCTTTTCTCTACCGTAAAGTGGAGCAAAATACCAAGTAGCCGCAGTATGTTATTTGAGGTCATTGTTGCGAACTTCACGTAGCTTATTGGCCATCTGATCTTTGAATCGAGCAACGATTTTTTGGTGGGTCGGATCTTTTGCAAGACTCGTGTATTGCTTTGGATCCTTTTTTACATTGTAGAGCTCAACGCCCTTGGCGCCATTTTCGCCATAATGGATATAGGCCCAGTCTTCCTCACGCAATAAGAAGCCGCGCCTGAAAGGTGCCACGGAAAAAGCAGCAGTGCGCACGGTGTGCTTGGGGTCATCCAACATCTTGGAAATATCTTTTCCCTGCAAACGCGGCTGTTCGGGTAAACCACAAAGGGAAGCGACGGTCGGGTACAGATCGAGTAACTCGGTCAATGAATGGCACACGGCGGGCTTCTTGCCGGGCACACTAATAATCAAGGGCACCTGCGAGGATTCATCAAGTAAACTCACCTTGGCCCAGAAGTCATGCTCACCCAAGTGATAGCCATGATCGCTGGTAAAAATAACGATCGTCTTCTCCCGCAGGCCCGCCTCATCGAGAGCTGAAAGCACCTTACCGACTTGGGCATCCATATAAGCAACTGAAGCATAGTATCCGCCGACAGATTTCTTTTGGCGGCGAATATCCATCTTCATATTCTCGCTGGTGCAATAATTGATGCCCGGCTTGGGAATGTCATCCCAATCACCCTTGATTTTGGGAGGTAAAACCATCTTACTGTAGGGCTTAAAGGGCGGGTAATAGGACTTCGGAGCGACGAAGGGCACGTGCGGACGCACGAATCCTACGCCCAACCAGAAAGATTTATCTTTGTGACGATGAATCAGTTCAACCGCTTTTTTTGCAGTTTTCCCGTCAGAATGCACGAGGTCATCTCCGTCGGCTTCCACCACCACGAAGGTGTTGCCACCCACGGCAGGTTTCTTCCCGTCGGGATTGTTCTGGAGCGTTTCCCCATCACCCGGAGCCCTCCATTCGGGACCCTTGCTGTTAAAGCGCTCCGTCCACGAGGCCTCGTCATCCGCTCCATTAGTGCCTTGCTCTATACCAATGGGTACACCCATATGATAGATCTTACTGACTCGCGCCGCATAGTAACCATTGTTTTTGAAGTGCTGAGACCAGGTGTCTCGATCGCCAATCTGAGGCCGGGGACTTTTGTAACCCAAGACTCCAGTCGCATGTGGATAATATCCCGACATGAAACTGGCTCGCGACGGACCACAGTAGGTTCCTTGGCAGTAGGCTCGGGTGAAACGGGTGCCCCGCTCCGCCAAACTGTCAATGTTCGGCGTCTTGCAAACCTTGTTGCCGTAACAGGATAAGGCAGTCGAAGTGAGGTCATCCGATATAATGAAAAGTACGTTGTATTTTTGTGGCGCCGCAGAAACCAAATTAATAAAAAATGCTAACGTAAGAATAAATAGTGTCTTAATGCCAATTTTCATATCTCGAATACCTTCTGAGTCTAGTCTGCTCGAAATCCTGCTCTCGCCAACAAAGAAGTTCAACTTTTTGCGCTCATTACCAAAGCATCCTAATGCAGACAGTTCTCATATTAATCCCATTGAAGGTTTTGATTTCATGAAGGTCCAGAGTTGACCTTTTTTACTTATCATGGCCTTATCGGAACATGACGAAATACGTTACTCTCTTACTCTTAACTATTACCTTCACGTCAAAAGCATTGTGTAAGGATCTGAGCCTAGCCAATTCCTTCAGTGACGGGATTGTTCTCCAAAGGGGAAAACCTATTAATGTTTGGGGACATGCCAGCCCCGAACAGCCCGTTACTCTGAAATTTGGAGAAGAAAAAAAAACCACAAAAGCCAATTCCAAGGGGCATTGGTCCATAAAAATAGGTCCTCTCATGGCCTCCTCTGAACCGAAGATCATGACAATTAATTCAGGGGACAGTGAACTCAGCATAGCTGATATTCTGGTCGGTGAAGTTTGGGTCTGCGGCGGCCAGAGTAACATGGCCTGGACCATGCGTGGATCGACAAACGCTGACATTGAAATATCCGCCGCAAACTTTCCAGAGATAAGATTTCTTAAACTTCCTAACGTGGCAAGTCCGAAAGAACAGGATGATTTTCCTCTTGGAAATCCCACGGACTGGGTCGGTAAATGGCAAAGAGCCGTGACCCCTGAAGTCCAGAATTGCAGTGCCGTGGCCTACTATTTTGCTAGACGTTTGCATCGTCTACTAAAGGTACCGATAGGAATAATTGAAAATTCGTGGGGCGGTACCATGGCCCAGCACTGGTGCAATAAAAACACTCTCAAACAGATTCCTGAAATGGCGGAAGATATAAAAAAATTCGACGATACATATCAGGCATGGATTGACGGTGGGAAAGAGGCCGGAGCACAAAAAAGATTGACCCTAGACATTGCCGAGTGGGAAAAGAAAAGGGCCGAAGCAAAAGCTAAGGGAGAAAAAGAGCCTCGCAAACCGAACGCAAATCAATACAAAAATCCGGGCGATGGCCGGCAGCCGGCAGGAATGTTTAATGGTTCACTCCTTCCAATCGCTAATGCGACAATCAGAGGAATACTTTTCTATCAGGGAGAAAACAATTCTTTCAGCACATCATGGAAACCGTTTTATCAGACATTCCCCGCAGTGATCTCAGACTGGAGGAAAGCTTTCGATGATCCTGAAATACCATTCGGCATAGTCCAGATCGCCGGTTGGAGTAACCGCAGGTCCATGGAATATGACATGAATCACCATTGTAATGTGGTCCGCGAAATTCAGATGGACACATGGCTCAATACAGCAAACACGGGCCTCATTGCCACTTATGATACAAATTCCAATGGCAGCATCCACCCGGGCCGCAAATTACCGGTCGGCGAAAGGTCCGCTAGATGGGCGCTGTCAGAAGTATATAAGATTAAAAGGTTCGGATCGAATGATCCACTGGAATGGAAAGGACCTCTATTTAAAGAAGCTAAGTTCGAATCTGGTAAGGCCTTTGTTACCTTCGAGGAAGGCACTGACCGTGGACTTCGACTCGATCAGGACGTTGACGTTGGTTTTGTTCTAGCCGGTAAAGACAAGATCTTTTATCACGCAAAGGCTAGAATCACTCAGTCCAAAAAAGATAAAAGACCTCAAATTGAAATATGGTGCGATGAAGTTAAAGAACCAGTGGCCGTTCGGTACGCTTTTTCAAATCTTCCTATCGGCGGACTCATGAATGCCCGAGAAATCCCGGCCTACCCTTTCCGTTCAGATAATTGGCCAATGACTCCACACCAGTCGACCGGCTCGTACATAAGAAGCAAAAAATAGTTCTTTCAGTTCCTACTCTAAAATCGGAGCAATGCGCTTCAACCACTGACGCGCAAATGATCGCGCTGCGCTGGGTCTCAGTACCCATTCATCATTATGATTTCGAAAACCGCTATTCATAAAAGTAAGCTGAGCAGTATCAATCCCCTTCAAACTTTCTATATATTTTCGGGTTAACTGATTGTTAGCTAGGGATTCGCTAAGGATGAGTTGGGGCCTCCCCCCTAAACGGGCAATCCTACTGATGGCCGATTTTTTATCTGAACCTGGATATGCCCATTTACGAACACCGTCATAATGACTGAAGGGAATGAAACCGGCCCATAACTTAGCAATTTCATCATCATGCAAACCAATGAAATTGCAGGCAATGGCGCCTCGAGAAAAACCACACAATATTATCTTCTTTTGATCCCCGCCAAATTTTTCACAAATCCTTCGGACCGTGAACTTACAATATTCAACGGTCGGCATAGGATCATATTCGGGAGCATTTCCCCACCATTTACGAACATTTTCAGTCCCAGAAGAATTAAGATATGGAAGACAAATCCAGATATAACTTTTGCCACCACTGAAGCCATAACCGAGCTTACTCCCCTCTACCCGACCGCTACTCTCATCGCCGTTCTTGTCACGGTAAGGACCGTTCCCGGCATACTCAACAATGACCGGATATTTCTTTCCGGATTTCCAATCTGAGGGCAGATAAAGAACATGATAAACACCTTCGACGTCCTCCGGGTTCCGAGCCTTTGTCCGAATCCCTGGACCAAACTTTCCTTCCACTAAAGGGGGCAACTCAAGGTCCGCACTGGTCTTTCGAAAATCAGGAATAATTTCCTTCTCTGTTCCAAGAGCATTACAAATCAGTGAGATGATAAAGCTTATCTTTAATAATAAATTCAAAGGTTTACGTGTTTAACTAATTTAAAATCTGAATGATCCAATGACAAATCCAAAAATTAGGTACATTGTTGATAAGCTAATTCTCCAATTTTTGGGGAATTAATAAATATAGGTTAAACCTTTAGAGATGGCGTTATTCAATAAAAAGAACACTCTGCAAAGCCTTTCAAAGACCTGCGGCTGAGCTGCCAAGATCGACCCGGTCGGGCTCGGAAAATTATTAGACAGTCTTCCAAAAAATGAAGATCCTAATCTGCTCGTTGGTTTTGACACCAGCGATGATGCCGGTGTCTATAAGCTTACCGAGGAAATCGCCATCGTCACCACCGCGGATTACATCACCCCTCCCGTCAATGATCCTTTCATTTATGGTCAGATCGCTGCAGCGAATTCAATCAGTGACGTTTATGCGATGGGAGGGCGCCCGATCACCTGTTTGAACCTAGTCAATTTCCCGGACGGACAATTACCGCCCGAGGAACTCCACAAAATTATTGAAGGCGCACTCGATAAGATTACCGAATCCGGAGCCGTCCTGGCAGGAGGTCATACAGTCGAAGACTCTGAACCAAAGTTCGGATTATCTGTTACCGGGGTCGTGCATCCGCAAAAGATATGGCGAAACGTAGGCGCAAGGCACGGGGACGCACTGATTTTGACCAAACCAATCGGCAGCGGCGTGCTATTCAATGCCGAGCTGAAAGGAAAACTCAATGATGCCACTGCTTTCAATTCCTGTATTGAAAGCGTCACTACACTCAACCGTACTGCCGCTGAAATTTTAGCTAAATTCGAAGTACACGCCGCTACGGACATCACCGGTTTCGGCCTTGCAGGGCATGCTTTGGAAATGGCGCAAGGCTCCGAGGCAGCCTTAACAATTGAACTTGATGCCCTACCAGTCATGGCACAGGCAATGGAAATGTACAATGCCGGTGTCACTACCGGCGTCAACAGGCACAACCGTGAGAAAACCATACCACACCTGCGCCTAGAAGAATCAGTCGCCCAGGATAGACAGGAAATCCTCTTTGATCCCCAGACCAGCGGCGGTCTGTTCGTGGCCCTGCCAGAAGAACAGGCCGGTGATGCCCTCGAGCAACTCCGGGAATCGGGACTTGAGCACGCAGCTGTCGTCGGTCTCACCAGTCAACGAGACAACAGCATCCACCTCGTCATCAAATAGAACGCCAACCGGCATTCTAGTCTGCACTGTTATCCGGTACCCGAACAGGGGAAGGTATCTCAGTACCATATGCCATACTGGCTTGAACCGGAAAACTGCAAATACAGCCGGAACTTCCCTCGGGCACAAGTAGCAGACCATTGGCGGGAATCATGTTAATCCAGCATCCGGGGCGGGTGGACTTGGTGATCCAATGCTGTTTTTTGCTCTCGAGGTTAAACTCTGCGGGGTGCCCGGCCCGATAGTAAAGCTTATTGGACGAAGCGCTAATTGCCCCACATCCGCCGCCACTCTGCCGCACGAAGCTGAACAGAAACTTACCGTCAGCTAGATTGAATACCTTTGGTTCAACGATTAGGCGACCGCCTACGATCACTGGGTGCAGGTCCTGTTCCCCGTGGGTCAGGTTTGTATGCCTGCCAGTATCAAAACCGTGCTTCCAGATGATCTTTCCATTGCTAGAATCCATGACCTCAACCGCGTAATGCAGTGTCGGTTTTTTCGGCGGATTCGGTTGCACCTTGCTCTCCTTTGGTGACTTTTCATCGACAGGCGGTTGCTTATTACTCTCTTTCGGAGATTTTCCATCGGCAGGCGGTTGAGGCACGCTCACAGTATTCACTGAGTGAACCGCAACTAAAGAACCTGCACTTGCAGAAAGGTAAAAGGTCTGGATCCCGGAAAGGGGTAGTTCAAGCAGTCGACTCCATAATTTCCGACCATTGTATAAGTCAAGTGCCACCAAATTCGCACCCTGTTCACCAACCAGTTGATCATAAGCCCAGCGCCCTGACTGCGATGAACTTGGAGAATCCTTCCCGGCGATATCGACACTCCCTATCGTCTCAACATTGCCGCTCTCAAGAAAAAACAATATTCCTTTTTCAATACAGATAGACGGGTTGGCAATGGCCCCCTGAGGCCGATAATTCCAGAGTTCTTTACCCGATTTCCAGTCAACGGCAAATAGCCTGCGACTGCAAACAACGCGCTTGTTGTCCCCATACCCTCCCTCATAGATAGCGTTATAGCTTAATTCCCTGCGCACCCCACCTTTGTCGACTGCAGATCCCACCAACACGTCATCAATAACCGCCAAATAGCCCCACTCCTCATCAGCAGATCTCACCGAAAGCTTTTGCTCAGTAGAGCCGTTAGCAGCATTAATCACTAGACAATCCGGACCGCTCGCCGCAAAAACACTCCTAGATTGCGTACCAATCGCGAGATTGCCGCAGTCACGTAACATCGAAGCGCGCATGAAAGTAGGTATTTTCCGCTTCCACAACACCGTGCCATTATGTGCATCAAGACCGAAGAGGATGTCCCGGCCGGGAACAAAAAGATAACCACCAGCGGCAAGTGGAGGCGGAGCACGTAAATGACGATCGACAATGTGCTCGGGGCCGGGACGACCAAACCAACGCAAACGCATCTGTCCGTCGACACGCGAATCACCGCTGGATGCGCTGTTACCGATATCCGCGTAGGCATGCGTCCAGCTTCCGGAACCTTCAGGAACTTCACCCTTTAGCGTAGTGTCAGCGAATACCGCAATCCCATCCCAGGGACGAAGCAACCGCTTCATTTCCCCCGAAGGTAACCGCGCGTCTGCAACCCCATTAGTCATCAGATTGAAAATACCATCCACAAAAGGCAATTTTTCGAAGTTTTCCACTTCCTGCAATGCCACACTACCGCGCTTTCCTTCCTCACTTTTCCAAGCACCGTATAGACCAAGGGCAAAAAACTCATGACGCAACCGAGCAATACGTTGCCTGTCCGTGTCAATGCCAACGACATGGAGTTGGGTTCGTTCTGCAAGTGCGCGGATCAGGGAACCATTCCCCACCCCGACCACCAATGCGTAACCACGATGCCTCGGTAATTTCTTGATCAAATGCTCCACGGATCCCTTACTAAGAGCATCGATGCCGGTTACCGGCTTCAACGTGTTGCTTTCCCGGTGCATCGTTAGGCCGGTTTTTTCTCCGAAAGCATAAATGGTTCCCTTAGTAGTACTGACAAATAACTGCTCTCCTGCAATCGCGAGTCCACGTGCCGAGCTGTCCACCTGAGCCTGCCAGACTGGAACCTCATTGCCGGGCTTAAATGCTGCCACGCTGTCTTTACCACCGACCAGGATCAGGTCCGGCGTCTCAACAAGAGCATAGGGAAATTTTGCCCTAACTGACTTGGAAACACGACTCTCCAACGAATCGTAATTCTTGCGACCGTTGGCCACTTTCGAAAAAACCCCATTAGAAGATGTTCGTCCCGCCTGGGCAAACAGTTGTCCGCCATTTTCAAAAATGTAACCCTGCGGACTGAAGTTCACCGGTTTTTCATCAATTACTCGTCCATCACGCAAATCAACGGAGCAATAGTAAGCGCCTTCCCCAGGAAACAACCCAGCACCGAAATAACCGGTAGCACCCTTGACTAGAACACCGGTGCGGATCGGCCAAACGCTCATGATACGGCCATTGCCGGGCAGGCGCCTGTCCGGCAATGATGGAGGACGAGCCTGCCAGCGTAACGCACCATTAGTTGCCTCAAGGCAATAGAGTGCACCATCATCACAGCCAAAAAATACTCGACCATTAATTACCGTTGGTGCCAATCGCACCGGACCACCCGCAGAAAACGTCCACAGCAAACGGCCAGTTTTCGCATCAAGACAACGTACGCCATCATCCGCCGATGACCCAAAAAACAATCGTCCGTCCGACACGACCACATCGTGCACCCAATCAAAGGTAACTTTCGGTGTCTCCGGATTGGTACGACGACGCCAATGATCACTTTGTGCAGTTTCCGGCCACGCCGGGGCCGGACGCTTAATTGGGTAATAGACCCAGAGCGGCTTGCCAGAGGCATGCAGGTGGACACTCCCGGGTGCCCTGCCGCTGCGAAGATTATCACTCATCCAAGTTGCCCACTCCTCATCATTACCCGGTCTCACAGGGGACGGAGGATCTATCCCGGGAAACTGATTCTTTCTTGCTACAAATCGTGCTTCAATTTCCTCGGACTTTAATTCCCGGTGCCATACAGAAATCCCGGCAAGCTTGCCACTGAACGGATGGTTATTATCGTCATCGCGATAGGCTCCAATTGTATAGAATAACTGATCAGGCGGCAGCACTGCTCCGTGCTGGACTTTACTGTGCGCGCTGGACTGTCCGTCAACATATAATCGCTGATTGCCTGTTCCGTCATAGGTGGCAACTAGATGATACCAAGCCTTAGTAACGAAAGTGGATCCTGCATTCAGGTAGGTAATGCGTCGCGCTCCCTCGGTCGCCAACCCGAAATAAAAGCTATTCCTCCGATAACCCAGAATCCAGCCCATTTCCTGGACACCCGTGTCACGCACAGCACCGATAATTCCACCCCACTCAAGGATCGAATCCAACTGCACCCAAGCCTCCACCGTCATTGCGCCGGTAGGCAGTTTGGCCTTCAGCGGATCGGTAGTTAGCAGGATACCTCCTTCCTCGGACCCTCCTTCAACCTTAGGGGATGGAGCCAACTCGATGTAATTTAAGCTGTCCTTTTCGACCAGCCGGAAATTCCCAAGGATCTGACCTCCAAGGCCTCCCCTTGCCGCAATCAAGTCGCGTCCCATGACACTTGCGGGGCCGAAACCCCACTGCTGCACGGGCTCAAGATCAGGAGAAACTTTGGTAAGGTTTGCAAGATAATCCTGATCAGCCTTTGAAAGTTGGTCTCTGCGAACATTAATTTCACGACCATCCGTCGTTTTGAGGATCACCTTGTCACCCTCAGTGGCAACCAATTCAGCCTCCGTTCGGGAACCATTGTCAGAGATCCAGGTGCGTTTATCTTTCGCCGATGCCGGACAAACCAAAAAGATGCCAATGGCAAGAAGTATCAAACAATCCCTCACAACCCAATGACGCTTACGATCCTCGCTTTTCCAAACCATTTTCCACAGTATATACTATCATAGAGATGAGTTAAATAAGAGCATAAAAAAGGAGCCAAATCGATTACATCTCCGATGATAATTTTTTATTATAATAAATTTTAAAGCCCAAAGGCACGCTGCATCTGCTCACGAACCTTTTTTAGGCGATCCAGTCCTCCTCCTCCTACCTCGGCCGTTGTCCAGCCAGTGAATCCTATATCACTGAGACCCTTTCTGACCTCATTCCAAGGAAGATCTCCTTCACCAATCTCAGTAAATTTATTCTTTTCACGACTGAATCCCTTCACGTCCAGCTTGACGCACCTGTGGCCAAATTCCCGGATCCATTCACCCGGCTGTCCGTACTTCCAATGATTTCCGATATCATAATACTGACCGACCCAAACACTCTTAAAACTATCAATGAACTTTACGTGCCTCTCTGCACTCTGCTCGGGTGGCTTATTATGATCATAGAACATCTGGTTCCAGACATTCTCAAAAAGAATTGGCTGACCAAGAGAAGCGGCCAAAGGAATGATTTTCTTTATTTCATTTCGGCACCGCTCCTCAATGACCTCGGCAGGACCGTCGCCTCCTCCTCCGACCACGATCAGGACCCCATTGCCACCGGCAGCGTGCGAGAGTCGGATGCAGTGCTCTATGTTCTTCCTGGATGCATCACGGTCAGCTTCTTTCGGACTGGTCAGCCTCTTGCCCCAGTGCGCATGATTAATTGCATTATGAACGAAGATACCGGATTCATCGACTGCTTTCCTGGCCGCTTCCTCGGTATGAGCGCCGGCCTCATCAAAGTCCACCCCATCAAGTCCTGCCTCCCCGGCCATCTGCAATCTCTCGGTTAAACTCAGAGTCTTCCCACCAGCTTTCTTGGTAATCATGCCCAGCTTAACAGAAAGAAGTATCCCCTTACCTTCAGGAGGACGAACAATCTTGGAAGTCTTCTTCTCATCTCCTTCTGCCGCAGAGAGAGTACAGGAAGTGGCAATAGTTGCCGATCCTGTAGCTAAGAGTTTGCGTCGAGAAATGGTTTGCGGTTTTAGTGGCTGCATTTTCATCACTTATTTTTCTAACGTAGTCTAGGTTCAAGAACAAGCTTACATTGGAATTACTGCTTTCATTTTAAAGAGACTCCATCATTATAATGTGATAATCCTGTAAATTTTAGATCATTCAATCGAAACAAAATATAAAAATGCGCCTATCTATTCTCCTAGCCACTTTCATATCGATCATGTCTGTTTCTGGAGCAATGGCAGCTCGTGGGACCGTATTCCATGATAAGAATCAAAACGGCCAGAGGGACAAGGGTGAACCCGGCATCAAGAACATTGGAGTCTCCAATGGAAAGGAAGTGACCAAAACAAATGATGAAGGAGCCTGGGAATTACCGCACGATGAGGACACTATCTTTTTTGTTATCAAGCCCCGTGACTGGAGTGCCCTCCTCAACAAACATAATTTGCCTCAGTTCTATTACATCCATAAGCCCGAGGGGTCACCGAAAAAACTAAAATACAAAGGATTAGAACCGACGGGCCCTTTGCCTGAGTCGATCAATTTCGCCCTAAGTCCAAAGAAAGAACCTGACACTTTCAAGGCCATATTTTTTGGAGATCCACAACCAAGTACAATCAAACAAATCAACTATATTGCTCATGACATAATTGCGGAACTGGTAGGAACTGATGCAAAATTTGGAGTCACTCTCGGTGACATCATGGACAATAATCTCGATCTTTTCCCACCATCAAATGCGAATCTGGCTCTGATAGGCATTCCCTGGTACAACTTGGTAGGTAACCACGATATCAACTTTGACTCTCAGGATGATGCTGGTTCCGATGAGACTTTTCATCGTTTCTTTGGCCCAAACTATTACAGCTTCGACCATGGGCCAGTCCACTTCATCGTCCTCGATGACGTCGAATGGTCCGGTAAAAGAGGAAACTACAAGGGTGGTCTTGATGAGGATCAACTCACCTTTGTGAAACACGACCTTGCTCTGGTCCCTCAAGAAAAACTCATTGTCCTGATGATGCATATACCTCTGATAAATGTAGGGAACCGACAAAAACTATACCGACTCATCGAGAAACGACCATACACCATGTCAATTTCCGGCCACACTCACTGGCACGCTCACAAGCTCATTGACGAAAAGGACGGTTGGAAAGGCAAGGAGCCTCATCACCACATTATTAATGTTTGTGTGTCAGGGACCTGGTGGAAAGGAAACAAGGATGAAGTTGCAATACCACACGCCACAATGCGAGACGGTGCACCGAACGGATACTCGATCATCACTTTTGATGGCACAAAACACACACTGGATTTCAAGGCAGCGCGGCAGCCTGCCTCTTATCAACTAAGCATTCATGCCCCGGACCAGATTGATCCTAAAAATGAAAAGCAGCAATTCATCTATGTGAATGTATTTAATGGATCAGCAAAATCCAAAGTGAAGATGCGGATAGGCGAAGGAACTGATTGGATCCCTCTTAAGAAGACGGTGGAAAATGATCCCTACTATGTAGAGTTACGTGAACGTGAAACCTTGAACAGCAAGGATGGAAAGACTCAACTCAATCCACCGAGCCCATCAAATCACTTGTGGAAAGTTCAAATACCTGCAGGAATTGAGACAGGTTCGCATCTGATAGAAATAGAAGCGACCGATCATTATGGCCGACCTCACAAAGGGAACAGGATAATAAGAGTGGAGAAGTAGTAATCATCAAAAAGTATTCAGAATACGTTCAGCGGCCTCGATTCCTGTCACCATAGATTCACCGACCCTTCCGCGCCCCACGAAAGAGTCCCCTGAGAAGAACCAACCCTCAGGCGCACAATTCTCAACTTCCTCAATGTCCAAAGCGACTCTGGGATGAGCGTATCGCCACCGCTGTTTATCGATCCAGGCTGGACCAGCCTCAGGAAAATTAATTATCTTGGAGACCTCGATGATGGATTCCTTGAAAAGCACATCATCACACGAATCATAGTGTGAAGTGGTCCACTCTGGTGACATCTGGGCAACAATGACACTAGCATCGGATCCGACCCTTCCTGACTTGGAATCCTCAAAACCCAACCATGAAACAGCATGCTTACGGTCCTCATTTAGCATAGCACAACAATCATTCGGACGTTCAATTCGATTTTTAAAACCCATAACGATCGAGAACTGGGAATTAAATTCACTTTCAGCAAGAAGCTCATTCAATTCATTGAGAGAGGATTCCTGAACATCTGCATCAGAAATTAAATCGAGAATCTGAGGAGCCGGAGGAGTGAAAAGAATCGCATCAAAAACTCCTAGAGAACGACCATCATCACTGATCAAATTCCAACATCTCGAACACTCCTCAAGACTGATCACTCGTGTTTGTCTTATGATCTTAGAACCCGAACATTGAGCAAGTCGCTTTCCCAGATCACTGATGCCGTTTTTATAATTCCACTTGGTTTCCTTATTGAGATTAGGATCACCTGGTATAATTGTACTTTGCTGATCAAAAAGAAAAACATCACCATGGATTTGAAAGAGGCCCTCAGTCGGAAGTTCCTTCAAAATTAGGTCCTCCAAAATTGGCGAGTTAATCTTGAAATAGTTGGCTCCATGATCGACCCTAACATCGTTCATCGTCCGTGTAGCTGCTCTACCTGAAAGTCCACGGCTCTTTTCAAAAGTAACCACTTCCCAGTCAGAATCCCTCAAATACCATCCCGCAGAAAGACCTGAAACACCTGCACCGATGATGGCCAAACGTCGATTCTCTATATTTTGCACTCTCTAAGAACGAATTCTTTAGTAAATTAGATCGATAATAACCAAAAAACTATTTTTCCCCATCAGCCCGATTCTCAAGGTTAAGTAACCTTTCTGACTGCTCCGGACTAAGTGCATTGCTATTTTTCTGGACCCAGTCCCTAGCCTGATCAGGTTCTCTCTTCGCCCATTCGCGCACTCCTCTCTCAATCGCTCCTTCTCTTTGTCTGTCATTATCAATAGTCGCTGCCCACGTCACGGCCGAGGACGGATCCTCTTCGAAGGTGGCCTTGGCAATTGATGCAATTCCATTGTCACGAAAATCACCTCGTGGCTGCTCTAGGATCCAGTCCGCAGCACCTCCAGGATCCTCATTTGTCCAGTGCCACATGGCATACCCAACCGCATCTGTCCTGCCACTACTATCCGGCTGATCGATTAGCCATTGAGCTGCTTTCGAAGGTTCCTGACTAGCCCATCGACGACCCACTTCACGTACTTGACTATCGGTCCTCTCCTCTACCGGGATACCATTAATGAACGATGCCGCCTCCTCCGGCTCGGATGAAGCCCAACCTCCTAGTGCTCTACTCATGGCTGATTCCTTGTCATCACCCTCAAGGGTCATGGCCCATTCCATGGCCTCTTGGGGCGCTCTTTTCGCCCATAGGTTAGCAATATTTCCTGCGGCCTTTTCCCTTGCCTCTCCCGGATCAAGTTCAAGGAGTCTTTGTGCAGCTTCAACGGGATTAGAAGCGGCAATAGTCTCTAAGGCTCCCCCAAGAGCTCCCTGACGCTGATTTTTTGGCAAGGAGTTAGCCCAAGCAAGTGCAGCGTCCGGATCCTGCCGGACCCACTCCGAAGCTATAGTTCCGGCAAGGGCGTGTCCCATCCAGCCATCTTTGGCCATATCTTTTCCCTGACCTGACATCCATTCAAGTGCCCCCTGTGGATCCTGGGAAGCAAGTGCACGCAAAATGGAAAAAGTGGCATCCCTTGCATGGTCTTTGTTCTTCATTTGTTCAACATGGGCAAATGCCGCATCCGAATCAGCCGCGGCCCAACGTGTCAATAAGAGGCCCACTGCCATCTTCATATGTGGATCCCATTGCGGAGCACTTTCTTGAAGGGCAATTAACGCTTCCGGCATTTCCTTTGGACTGAGCCCATTCACATAAGACATGAGTCTCTGGACCCGATTCAGCGGATCACGGTCTGCTAGAATTTCCTTCACAGTCCCTATCCCGGTGGGATTCTTTTTTCCTGTTCCTGTCTTATCAGAACCCTCGCGAGCGGAACCTCCTTTACCAGATGGTCCGACTTGGAAGTCGGAGGATAAATTTATTCCTTTGCCGCCAGAAGCTTTAAATTCGATCTCAAGAGTTTTAAGTTTCTTCTTGAGTCTAGAATTCTGAGAAAACTGAGAAAAGATAATAATAAGACCAACAAATAGGGAACAAATACCAATTATTTTTGATGCGTTCATGAGTTTACTAGGATGATTAGAATAATAAGTCTCGATAGAATTCCTCACAAGAAATTATTATTCCTAAAAAAGATATATAAAAAGAACTAAGAACCCTTCAAAAAATGAGTCTCGGACTTGCCTAGAGCCTCACTCAGAACGATACTGCGACCCCCATGACAGAAGAAGAGCAATACATCCTAGAAGTAAATGATGATGAGATCCGCTGCCACCGCCCTGACGGCACGATGGATTCACTTTCATGGAAGAATCTGATGAGAGTTGAAATCGTTGTGACCGAAGATACCCCACTCCCCGCAACATTTATTGCTCTGCACGGACCAAACTCGACTATTGTAATTCCTGAAGGCGCAACGAATGCTGACGAACTCAGTGAAAGACTCTTCACACTAGAAGGATTTGATGCAGACATCTTTGTTGAATCAATGTCAGCTCAGACAGCTGACACTTTCGTTTGCTGGACGCTAAAAAAATAAGATCTATTCCTAAAAATGCATAGAGATCCTCTACTCGATCTCATTAAGAGTTACTCCGAAAAATTCCCTAAGGAGAGCCAGACGATTTCAGAATACATAGCGTTTATTAAAAATAATCCGCAGTGCTTTGAACGTTCCTTAGAAGAGGGTCACATAACCTGTGCTGCATGGATATTGAACTGTTCAGGAAAGAGAGCATTATTAACTCATCACCGAAAACTGAACCGTTGGCTCCAGCTCGGTGGTCATGCGGACGGGGACTCTGACGTGCACAGAGTCGCGGCCCGAGAAGCATATGAAGAGAGTGGAATCAGCACACTTGTACTTGTCTCTGGTGAAATTATGGACCTAGACATTCACGCAATTCCGGCACGTGGGAACGTACCGAAACACCTACATTACGATGCAAGGTTTCTTTTCAGGGCAACTCAAAACGAGAACTATCAAGTCAGTGAAGAATCCCATGACCTTGCATGGGTAGAGATGAAAGAAATTCAGAAATTTACTTCTGAGGAATCGATCCTAAGAATGGTCGATAAGACAAAAGAATTTCTGAGTATTTAGAGCTTCCCTACCGGTCTCTTGGACTTCTTCAGATCCTCATCAAAGAGATTCATCTTCTTAATCATATCCTGAACAAGGGCCTCATTTTCTTTGGCAAGGTTCTTCGTTTCTGAGATATCAGAATCCAAGTCATAAAGTTCCACCGACTGTGATTTCTTTCCTGATCTGCGAATCTTCCACTTTCCCTGACGCGCAGATTCGAGACGGTTTCCTTTGTAATAATAGTAAATTTCATGAGGAGAAACTGCTCCATCAGTACCGGAGATGAGAGGCCATATATCCTTCCCGTCAATTCTCCTATCCTTAAGAAGCTTAGCGCCTGCCAACTTTGCAATGGTTGGCATCAAGTCAATGGACGCGGCCACTTCATCACAATTCGTTCCTTTCGGAACCTTACTAGGCCAGCGCATTATGCAGGGCACACGCATTCCTCCTTCATAAGTCTGAAACTTATATCCTCTCAAAGGATAAGCACTACCACCACGTCCTCGGTCCAGTTTCCATGGGCCATTGTCTGACGTGTAAATGACTAGAGTCTTTTGATCGATTCCTTTTTCCTTAATTGATTTGAGGATCTGCCCAACTGACCAATCAATTTCTTCGATCGTGTCGCCATAGAGTCCGCGCTTGCTCTTGCCCTTGAACTGCTCAGATGCAAAGAGCGGTATATGAGGCATCGTGTGGGGCAAGTAAAGAAAGAACGGAGAATCCTTATTCTCAGAAATAAATTTAACAGCTTCCTCAGTGTATCGTTTTGTCAGAGTCGTCTGGTCACAAGGATACTCGATTACTTTCTCATTCCTCATGAGCGGGACCAGATTCTTCTTAGGTTTTTCTTTTTTGATTCTGTCCTTAGTGAACCCATCACGTAAATTAATATTATCCGCGAGCGAGGCTTCAGGGTCTATCGTCATATCGTTGCTATAGGGAATACCAAAATAAGAATCAAACCCCTGCCTAGTCGGAAGAAATTTTGGCTTATGGCCTATGTGCCATTTCCCGATACATGCTGTAGCGTATCCTTTTCCTTTAAGAACCTCAGCGATTGTGATCTCATCAGGATTGAGCCCGATCTCATGACGTGGGAACAGAACCCCAGGAATGCTGACCCGGGTGGGATAAGATCCGGTCATCAGAGCGGCTCTCGATGGAGAGCAGACCGAATTGGCTGAATAAAAGCTAGTAAATTTACGGCCCTCAGCAGCCATCCTATCGAGATGAGGAGTCTTTATCTTCGGCGATCCAAAGCAACCAATATCCTCATAGCCCTGATCATCGGTAAAAATAATAATAAAATTAGGCGATTCAGCTTTCAATGAAGGAGAAAAGAGCAAAAAGAAGAGGATTACTGACAGAAATTTCTGCATTTTCTTGAGCATTATACTATATAGAATTGTTGAATTTTTTGTTAGGATCATTGGCCCCAAGCAGTTTATTATACAACGCATTTCGGGATATTAGAATTTGATTCAAATATCCTCATTTGCATTCAAGATATTGGTAAATGAATCAATGAAAAGATTAACCGCACTCTTCATCCTTCTTTCAACTGTTTTAGGCAACAATGCACTCATTGCCAAAGATAAGATACTATTCAACAGAGACATTCGACCATTGCTCTCTGATAACTGCTTCGCGTGTCATGGACCCGACGAACATAAGCGCAAAGCAAAACTGCGTCTAGATATCAAAGGAGGAGGAGGATTCGAAGACCGTGATGGTGTAGTTGCAATTATTCCCAATGATCTGGACAACAGTGAACTGATTGCGCGAATCACTTCAGATGATGAGGATGAACTGATGCCTCCGAAAAAATCAGGGAAGAAGCTCAACCCTGGGCAAATTAGTCTGGTCAAAGAGTGGATCAAACAAGGGGCCGAATATGAAGGGCACTGGTCATTTAACAAACCAGCTAAATCAGTCGAACCGACAATTAATCCTATCGACCATTTCATTGAAATCAGACTCAAGACTCAGGAGCTAAAGCTCTCTGATCCTGCCGCAGCTCATACATTAATTCGTAGAATGTCTCTGGATCTGACTGGCATTGCCCCGACTCTCGAAGAAGTAAAGACTTTTCAGGCCGAACGCAATAAGGACCCAGAAACAACCATGCAGAATGCTGCTAACCGCTTAATGGCATCACCAAGGTACGGGGAAAGAATGGCTATTTTCTGGTTGGACCTAGTCAGGTACGCCGACTCTATCGGATACCATTCGGACACTAACATGAATGTTTACCTTTATCGTGAATGGGTCATCAACGCTTTCAATGCTAATCAAAGATTCGATCAGTTCACAAAGGATCAGATCGCCGGGGACCTGTTGCCTAACTCAACTGATGAGCAAAAAATCGCTTCAGGTTACAACCGATTACTGCAGACAACCGAAGAGGGAGGGGCGCAACCTAAAGAATACGTCGCCATCTATGCAGCGGACCGAGTCAGGAACATTTCTGGAGTTTGGCTAGGAGGAACGCTCGGTTGCGCTCAGTGCCATGATCACAAATACGATCCCTACACAACGAAGGACTTTTACTCAATGGCTGCTTTCTTTGCAGACATCAAGGAGAAGGCCGTGGGCAAGAGAGACCCAGGAATGGCCGTGGCAACGGGCCAGTACAAGAAAAGAATTGAGGATCTGGATAACAAAATTGCAGAACTAACGAAATTTACGACCGTTTCGTCCCCTGAAATCACTGCTGCACAGGTCGAATGGGAAAAATCCATTGGCTCCTCGATCAAGCCCCTACTTGCAAAGTGGCACGTGATTGGACCGATCTCGGGAGGAGATCCCAATAACGCCTTTAATAAAGAGTTTGGCCCCGAGAAAGGCATCGATTCTAAAGCCAGCATTGCTGGGAAAAAATGGAAGGACCGGCCAGACCTTGCTGATGGAAAAGTCCACAATCTAGGATCTGCCGCCAATTCAGTCTGGTACCTCTACAGGCTCATTAAGGCATCCCAAGCCACTCAACTGCCCCTGTCTTTGGGATCAGATGACGGGATTAAAGTATGGCTAAACGGCAAGGAACTACTCAAAAACAATTCTGGACGAGGAGCCGCTCCTGATCAGGAAAAAGTTACACTTGAGCTAAAAGAAGGAAACAATCAGTTCCTAATGAAAATTATTAATCATGGAGGAGGAGGAGGCTTTTATTTTAAAGCAAAAGGAAATGATCTTCCTCCCAACATTGCAAAAGCACTGAGCGTTGCTGTTAACGAGAGGAATGATGCACAGAAAAAAGAAATAGCAGAATATTACCTGACCATTTCCCCGGCACTAACTCAAACTCGTTCACAAATTTCAAGCCTGCAGAAAGAAAAGGGAGAACTGCAGAAAAACCTGCCAAAAACACTGGTAAGCGTTTCCATGAAACCACGGGACATGAGGGTTCTTCCTCGTGGAAATTGGTTAGACGATTCGGGTCAGATCGTGCAACCAGCGATACCAGAATTCCTTGGAAAAATTGAAACCGGAGATAAACGCGCGAACCGGATGGACCTAGCTAACTGGATCATTTCACCAAATAACCCTCTCACTTCAAGGGCATTCATGAACCGCCTTTGGAAAATTTTCTTTGGATTAGGAATTTCAAGTAACGTTGATGACCTGGGATCTCAAGGCAAATGGCCGAGTCACCCTAAATTATTGGACTGGCTAGCTGTCGAATTTGTTGAGAGCGGTTGGGACATACAGCATATGATTAAACTGATTGTAAGTTCCAAAGCTTATTCTCAGTCCTCACTCGTTTCTCCACAAATGCGTGAAAGTGACCCTCTGAACTTGATGTTTGCTCGACAGTCACGTTTCCGTGTCGATGCTGAGATGATTCGTGATAATGCACTCTTCGTTGGGGGAATACTAACTGAGAGGATCGGCGGTCAAAGTGCAAAACCATATCAACCTGCAGGCTACTGGCGTCATATGAACTTCCCTGCACGTAAATATGCCCACGATAACAATGAGAACCAGTACCGACGTGGCCTCTATACGCACTGGCAAAGGAGTTTCCTTCATCCGAGTCTATTGGCCTTTGACGCACCTAACCGGGAAGAGTGCACAGCCGAAAGGTCCCGGTCTAATACCCCATTACAGGCACTCGTACTGCTAAATGATATTACTTATGTGGAAGCGGCACGATCATTCGCTGAAAGAATAATCAGAAAAGGAGGCAAAGATTCCAAATCACGCATTAACTGGGCGCTCAACACTGCCCTATCAAGACAAGGAAATGAAAAGGAAATGAAAATACTTAGCGAACTCCAAGTAAAACAATTAACCCGTTATACTGCCGATGCCAATGCGGCAAAGGACCTTAACACGGTCGGTATTAAGGTCCCTCCGAAAGACATTCCTCCTGCCGAATTGGCCAGCTGGACAACTGTTGCCCGAACTATTTTAAACTTACACGAAACTATCACAAGACACTAAGATGAGACCTTATGATTTCCAAATGAACCGACGCTCTTTTCTAAACCGATCCGGTACAGGAATTGGTTCCGTTGCACTCGCTTCATTACTCAATGACGAGCTCAAAGCCGCTCAAAGCCAAGATGAGAAGTGGACCGGCGTCATTAATAAACTGGACCATCCGGCAAAGGCCAAGCGCGTCATTCATCTCTGCATGGCAGGTGGTCCATCTCACCTTGAGACACTCGATTACAAACCCGAGCTGGCTAAAATGAACGGCAAGCCAATGCCTGAATCCTTCACTAAAGGACAGCCCATTGCCCAATTGCAAGGAAACAAGAACCTCACATGCCTTGGCCCCCAGCACGAGTTCAAAAACTTCGGAAAATCAGGCCAACACATCTCCTCCATCTTTCCTCAAATAGGCGGTGTCGCAGATGAGCTTGCCATCATCCGTTCCATGGTCACCGAACAGATCAATCATGACCCTGCTCACACTTTCATGAATACCGGAACTCAAATCTCCGGCCGCCCTTCAATGGGTTCATGGTTGCTTTATGGACTAGGAGCAGAAACTGAGAATCTGCCAGGTTATGTGGTTCTAACATCTGTCGGGGGCGGGCAGAACCAACCCATCGCCGCAAGGCAATGGCATAGCGGGTTCTTGCCAAGCCGTTTTCAAGGTGTCCCTTTCCACTCTAAGGGCGATCCAGTCCTTTACGTTACCAACCCAAAAGGGGTGACTCGGGAAGATCAGCAGTCCGTCGTCAACTCAGTGAACGCACTGAACGGAATCCATAATGATCAGGTCGATGATCCGGAAATTTCAGCTCGGATAGCACAGTACGAGCTGGCCTTTAAAATGCAGGCATCAGTTCCTGGGCTAATGGACGTTTCCAAGGAACCTCAGAGGATTCTTGACCTCTACGGTGCCAAGCCCGGCGATGGATCATTTGCCTCAAACTGTCTCCTTGCCAGACGCCTTGCCGAACGAGGAGTCCGTTTTATCCAATTATATCATCGCGGATGGGACCATCACGGAGGCATTAAGAACGCTTCGAAAAACACAGCAGGCCTCGTTGATCGGGGCAGTGCTGCATTGATCCAAGATCTCAAAGAAAGGGGAATGTTGGATGATACACTGGTCATCTGGGGAGGAGAGTTCGGGAGAACACCCATGGCACAAGGAAACGGAAGGGATCATCACATCAAGGGCTTTTCCCTATGGATGGCAGGTGGAGGTATTAAAGGAGGCGTGAGCCATGGAGGCACCGATGAATTGGGATATAATTCTGTTACGGATATCGTTAATGTGAGAGATCTGCACGCAACACTGTTGCACCTATTTGGCATTAACCATAAACGTTTCACTCATAAGTTCCAAGGACTCGACTTCCGTCTAACAGGCGTAAGACCTGCTAACGTTATTAAGCCTGTCCTCGCCTAGAATAAATACAATAAGAGTATAGGTTTTAAGTACCTATAATGGAGGATAACAATTCGTTATCTTTGTCCAAAGCATCAAAGTAAGAAGGGTACTCAGGAACCCATCCGGTCTCCTTAAGTTTACTATTAGAAACCTTCTTATGAGTCCACCCTCGTGCCTTACTCTCAATAGCTAATTTCACTTCCGGCACTCCATGTTTGAAGCGGCGATCAAATTCCTCATAACAGGCCCTCTGGAGCATTGGCATATCATCACAAACATTGTAAATTCCATTCATTTCAGATTTCTCAACCATATGAGCTAACGCACTAGCTGCATCATCTCTGTGAATCTGATTGATCCAGCGCCCATCTGATTCAGGCCCGGTTCCATCAATCTGTGCATTCCTCTCAATGTATCTCTTTAATAGGTAGGACCTTCCAGGACCATAGATCCCAGCTAATCGAGCAACAGACCCTCCAAACTCAGAGGTAATGCTTTCAGCTTGAAGAAGTAATTGGCTGGTAACGGAAAGAGGTTTCGCAATTGATTCCTCATCAACTACTGAACCATCTCTCTGAGCATACACGCTTGAGCTGCTAACAAAGACAAAACGAGAATCTGGAAAAGTCTCTATTATATTACGGCAACCATCAACATATACTTTCTGATAGCGGATCCTAAGATCCGCTCCTCTTCCCCCCGAACTGGCACAATGAATGACAATATCCGCTGTCCCTTTTTCCTCTCGTAACAAAGTCAAAGATTCGAGACTAGAAACGTCACATGCCGTTGAACTATCTGTCTCATTCTTAGTCACACTAACCACATTATGACCAGCTACTTCCATAAGATCACAGAGGGAATTACCCACAAATCCAGCACCTATAACAATGACTCTCATATTAAATAAAGATAAGTTCCAAAAAAGGTTTTCTGCAAATTATCTTCTTTTTCAATTCCTTTCTTCAAACTTACTCGACAATGAACCATGGGTTCAACAATGATGGCTTATTATAAATTAACGATTCACCTGTTTCATGATTTATCACATTTCTTCCAGATTCCAACACCACGGCATGAGCAGCACCCGTATCCCATTCCATTGTCGGTCCAAAACGTGGGTAAACGTTTGCTGATCCTTCTGCGACGAGACACAACTTAAGCGAACTCCCTACAGAAATAAGATCCACTTTCTTACCCGATTCCTTTAACCCTTCAACAAAATCTGCCACTTCTGGCGTGAGATGAGAGCGGCTAGCAACGACTGAAACCTTCTCTTCATCTAAGTAATGCCTGTCATTACGAATTCTTTTAGTTTCGCCCCCAATTAATGTCTTGAATGCACCGGAACCTAATTCAGCAGAGTAAGAGATTCTCTCTACTGGTCTATATACGATACCGACAACGGGAAATCCTTTCTTAATGAGTGCAATATTAACCGTAAATTCACCGTTTTTCTTTATGAATTCCTTGGTCCCATCCAAAGGATCAACAAGCCAGAACTGCTCCCATTCAGAACGTTCAGCATATGCAACTTCCTTGTTCTCCTCTGAAATAATCGGGATCTGAGGATAATGGGTAGAAAGAGCATCCATTATGATTGCATTGGCCTGACTGTCCGCTTCAGTAAGAGGCGATTCATCAGATTTAAAATCCACTTCAAAGTCACGCCCATAAATATCCATTATCACGGAACCTGCCGTAACAGCGACACTGGAAATTAAATCTAAATCAATTTCAGACACAATTAGATTCTTATATTCATGTCCAAATTATTGAATCAATACATCGAATCAGAAGAAGCCCATGACATTAACCGTTATTAAAATGTCCGGCTAACTTTTGTGCTGCATCCTGATCGACAGGATCCTTTGCATCATTGACTGCGCTTTCCTGAAGCTGCGCAATTTCAGTGATCCCTTTCCTCCCCAATGAAAGCATCGATTCCATTTCATCATTGCTGAATGATGCCTCTTCCCCTGATCCTTGAAGCTCAACAAAATCCAATTCCTGTGTCATAACAATATTGAAATCAACCCTTGCGTCCCGATCCTCTAAGTAACATAAATCAAGTATCGGGATATCTCGGTAAATCCCGCAACTCACCGCAGAAACATGCTTCTTAAGGGGGGACTGCTTTAATAGGCCCTCGGCTAACATACGGTTAAAAGCAATCGTACAAGCAACAGAAGCTCCTGTGATTGATGCTGTCCTAGTACCACCGTCCGCCTGCAAAACATCACAGTCGATCCATACAGTATTAGCCTGGAGCAATTTCAAATCCACAACGGCCCGCAAGGACCTACCAATGAGACGCTGAATCTCCGAACTTCGCCCATCGATCTTCCCCCGCATAATATCACGCGGCTTGCGGCCTCCTCCAGTCGAATACGGCAGCATTGAGTACTCTGCAGTTAACCAACCACCCTCTACTTTTTGTTCCTTCATCCACCGAGGCACTCCAGACTGCACAATTGCAGAACAAATCACACGAGTCTGACCAAAGCTAACCAAGACTGAACCGGTAGCATTTGGGGCTATATTAGGCACAAAAGAAATGGCTCTAAGTTCATCAATTTTTCTAGAATCAGGTCTTTCCATGAGCATTTGGTAATAGATTCATGGCGCGGTGGCAAGCTTTAGCTTAATCTGTTATGAAATAAAGACGGTACAGGCACGCTATTATTGATGAAAGAAAGCCTAGAAGAGCTCGAACAGTTCGCGATTGACGTGATCCTTAACCGACGTAAAGGATTTCGGGCAAGTGCAATACGGTTCCTCTTATCGGGAATGTCAGTCATCTACCGTTATCTAGTCAGCTTAAGGCTCTGGCTATATAAAAGCCGAATAAAAAGAGAACATAACCTGGGCTGTTTAGTAATAAGCATCGGCAATCTAACGGTCGGAGGAACAGGCAAAACTCCTATCGTTGAAAAATTTGCTAAGGCTCTGACTGCAGGAGGTAGACGCGTTGCCATCCTCAGCCGTGGATACAAGAGTGTTAAACCAACACTTAAACAGAAAATCAGTAACAAGGTAAAAGGAAGCCCTATCAGACAAGAACCACCAAGGGTTGTAACGGACGGGAAAAAAATACTCCTCGATTCAAAGACGGCCGGAGACGAGCCATACATGCTTGCAACGAATCTTAAAGATGTTGCCATAGTAGTGGACAAGGACAGAGTCAAGGCAGGCCTTCACGCTATAAAAGAGTTCGATGCAGACACGCTCCTACTCGATGATGGTCTCCAATACCTGAGGCTAAGGCACAGAATCGATATTGTATTAATTGATAAATATTCTCCGTTCGGCAATGAAAAACTCCTACCTAGAGGAACGCTCAGAGAACCTCCAAAAAACCTTAAAAGGGCGAGCTATATTTTCATCACAAAATGTGATGGAACTTCTAATGAGGAACTGATCCATAGAATTCGGAAATATAATAGGACGGCCGAAATTATCGAATGTTCCCACAAGCCACAATATCTAAAGAACATTGTTACCAGAGAAGAGCTCTCACTAGAGCACCTCAAAGACAAATATGTTGGCACAATTTCAGGAATAGCAGTTCCTGAAAGCTTTGAGGACGGACTACGAAATCTCGGAGCTAATATTGAAATCACTCGCCGCTACACTGATCATCACCGGTACAAAAAAGGTGAAATAGAAAGATTTGTCGATCAATGCATTAACCGGGATCTCGACATGATCGTAACAACTGAAAAAGATTTTGTGAGATTCCCTAAAATTAAAACTGACGAATTACCAATCTATTTCCTAAGAGTAGAAATAGGAATACTCAGCAACAAAGAAACATTCGATGACTGCATTAACAGGATTTGTAGTCCTCGTCCAATCTTCTCAACTAGAAGATTCTTCTAATACGGGAAAAGAAACGCCTACACTTCACCAACACCGAACCGGGTAAATCGACGAACGGTAAGTTCATCATCGAGATCTTTACCTTTGGCTGCAAGTAAATCATTTATAGTCTGGTCAGGGTTCTTGATGAATCCTTGCTCGAGAAGACACACTGTACTGTAGAATTTCCCAAGCTTCCCTTCGATGATCTTTTCCATGATCTCAGGAGGCTTACCGCTATCTTCCATTTGCTTGCGGAAAAGATCCTTCTCCGTTTCAACAAGATCACTAGAAATTTCATCACGACCAATGCCAGCAGGAGATGCCGCCGCAATGTGCAATGTCAGATCTTTTACTAATTCACGGAACGAATCATTGGACGCTGTATCATCCTTGCCACAATTAACTTCAAGAAGAACGCCTACCTTTCCTCCCAAATGAATATAGGATGCCACTACACCGGAACCTTCAACATCATGACGAACCATCCTTCTGAATTGAAGGTTCTCTCCAAGCTCAATGACTTTAGCTTTGACGAAGTCATCAAGTGAACCTTCACCCTTAGAAATTGAATTAGCTGATTCAATGTCAGAAGCATCAGAACCTGCAATCGCATCTGTCAGTTCACTTACAAATGCCTTAAAATTGTCATTCTTTGCGACAAAGTCAGTCTCACAGTTTACTTCTACGAGAACTCCTGACCTAGATTCAGCATCAATATTGGCAAAAACAATGCCCTCCTTGGCTTCACGATCAGCTTTTTTGGCAGCCTTGATGGCACCGCGTTCCCTTAAGAACTTGATCGCTGCATCCACGTCACCTTCAGTTTCTTTTAACGCATTCTTACACTCCATCATGCCCGCGTTCGTCTTATCTCGGAGCTCTTTTACTAAGGAAGCACTTATTTCAGCCATGGTAATTAGTTTCGTTTATATTTTCTAGATAGTTTTAAATCAAAAATTGAAATTCAATTCTTCTTATAAAATTGATCTCTTCAGTCAAAAAATTAACTGAACATTTTCTTTATCAAGATTCCAAATCAGGTCTCTTCTTCTTAACCAATTTACCTCCATCGGTTGCTGCAATAACAGGATCAATAAGGTTCTGCAAAACGATACGGATTGATCTAATCGCATCATCATTCGCTGGAATCGGATAAGCGATATTTGAAGGGTCAGCATTAGAGTCAATCATTGCCACGACAGGTATGTTTAATCTGCGAGCCTCATTAACCGCAATATGCTCACGTGCAGAGTCCACAATGACCACGGCATCCGGTAATTTGTGCATGTTGCGAACACCTCTTAAGTTACGCAAAAGTTTCTCCCTCTCACGATTAAGTGAAGCAAGCTCACTCTTACTCATTAATTTTTTCTCAACAGAATTTTCAAGACCTTCAAGATATTCAAGCCTATCAACACTCTTACGAATCGTAGAAAGGTTCGTCATCATCCCTCCTAACCAACGGTGGTTAACAAAGTATTGCCCACAGGCTTCGGCTGCCTGACAAACGGCTTCCTGCGCCTGACGCTTACAACCTACAAAGAGTACCTTTCCTCCTTCGAGGACAAGTTTGCTTAAAAATTCTGACGCCACTTCGAGACGTAATATCGTTTCTTCGACATTGATAATATGAATTCCGCTACGCTTCTGCAGCAGGAATTGTTTCATTTTAGGATTCCATTTACGACTCTGGTGTCCGTAATGAACACCTGCTTCCACGAGTTCTTCGATAAGATCTGCCATTATTTTTTGTTATCTCAGGGAGTGCACGCAAACTTAGATCTATTTTAATCTAAACAAGCGCTCTACTGCTAACGCAGTCGATTCACATGCCTGTGACGGTTTAAGTTTTATTATAGTTAAGACTTCCACTTTTTGCGGAAGGGCGAAAATTATAGTCGCTCTTTTTATGCAATCAAGCGAGAAAACTGCTTTCTTATGCTGAGATTAAATACTAAGAGATACAAAGTATTTGAACGCTAGGTTGAGAAACAAGATAAAGAAAAATGATAAATTTTAGGCCCAAAAGCGTAATATTGAACTAAATTGAAATGTAGAACCCGGATCCAAAATCCTATAATCGCTTTTCTAAACAGAATTCGTTAATAAGAAACCCGGCAAAACTCTATGTATAATTGCTGATCATTATTGAGTATGGACCATCTATCAAAAGCCAAGAGAGTGATCCAAATAGAGATTGACGAATTGGAAAATCTCTTGAATCGAATCGATGAAAACTTTTCGCATGCGGTCAACGTATTAAAAACAACAATCGATTCAGGTCACAAGTTTGTTATAATTGGAGTTGGAAAGTGTCATAATATTGGTCATAAGATTGCAGCAACACTGAACAGCACTGGGGCTCCTACAGTCGTTTTAAATAGTCAGAATGCTCTTCATGGCGATCTTGGAATAGTCAGCAACGGAGACACTATTTTAGCACTCAGTTATAGCGGTGAAACTAACGAAATCCTCGATCTCTTGCCAGCTCTTCGCCGATTCAAAATCAATATTATTAGTATGACGGGTAACACTGGCTCTTCACTTGGACGAAACAGCGATATCATTCTTGATACAAAAGTGGATAGAGAAGCATGCCCACTGAACCTCGCACCCACCTCAAGCACTACGGCAATGTTAGTTCTCGGCGATGCCCTTGCAATGACACTCCTAGAATCACGAGGTTTCGTTAAAGAGGATTTTGCTAAACTTCATCCAGGAGGATCACTTGGCAAAACACTACTCACCAAAGTATCAGATATAATGAGAATCGGTGATAAGTTCTGTACATTAGCCTCAGAAACAAAATTAAAGTCCACACTTGAAGAAATGATACGTGCCCGATCAGGTGCCGCCGTCATAATCTCTAGTTCAGGAAATCTTGAGGGGATCTTAACCCAAGGAGATTTTGTAAGGTCAATTCAAAAGGATCCAAATATTCTTGATATGCCTGTGTCAAAATTTATGACTAAGGATCCAATCACTATCCAAGGAAATAAGTTAGCAGTCGAAGCCATCCAAATCATCGGGGACAATCGGATCGATGATTTAGTAGTTCTTGACGAAACAGGCATACCAATTGGTCTCGTCGACTCTCAGGATCTGAGCAGAATGAAATTGGTATAATCGCTTTAATTTTTCCATTGAAGCCTTTGCCTTAACTATTAAGTTAAGGCAAATCAAACAAATCAAAAACACTTAGAACTTTTCGAAATGGCAGTCGTTGCAACACAAATAAAAAAAGGACAATGCTTCCAATACAATGGAGAAAAACTTATTGTTCTAGACCTAGATCACCGAACTCCCGGAAAGGGCAATGCTATTATCCTTGCTAATTGTCGATCACTCCAAACAGGAAAAACTAAGACCATACGATTCGCCTCATCAGACAAAGTCGATATCATAAATGTGGATCGACAAAAACTTGAATATAGTTACACGGACGGGACGGGATACTTTTTCATAAGCCCAGAAACCTATGACACCATAGAGTTAAGCTCTGATCTTTTGGGAGATTCCATAAACCTTCTCATAGAGAACTTAGCAGTCGAAGTCCTTTTCATCGAAGGAAATCCGATGACCATTGATTTGCCATCTCAAGTAGAACTTACCGTAACCGAGTCCTCTGAAGGCATCAAAGGAGACACTGCTAACAATCCACAAAAGCCAGCAACACTCGAAACAGGAATAGAAGTTCAAGTTCCACTCTTTATCAAACCTGGTGATCGTATTAAAGTTGATACACGAACAAAAAAATACGTGAGTCGTGTTTAAATCACGGGCCGCAAATCATTAGATGCCAAAACAGTCGTCAAACCGCAGATCGCGGCTGAACTCGGCAACAGCAACTCAAAGAGCTAGGACAGGAAATCCATCAACATTGGAAATTCCTCTCAACTGGCTCAAGTCAGGGATAGCGGTTTTATTACTTCCTTTCTGTTTCGTTGCCACACAGAGTTTTCTCAGCGCTTTCAGTCAGACCTCCGCAAGCACGATGGTCATTGGTTCTGCCGCACTGTGGTTCTTTTTTATCGGCATATTACTCTGGCTAATTGCATTCTTTGGATTGCCTAGACCTCTTTTCATCTATGTATTAGGTCATGAACTGACTCATGCTTTCTTTGTTCTTCTTTGTGGCGGTAAGATTAATGAATTTAAAGTGCGTTCTGTAGGTGGCCACATCGTCACCAATAAAAATAACGTCATGATCTCTCTCTCACCTTACTTCGTCCCATTTTACTCAGTGATAGTGGTTGGAATCTTTGGGGTGGCCGGAATTTTTGTTAATTTATCCGATTATCACCCGAACAGTATCTTGTGGGAACACTTAGGATTCAGTTGGTCGTGGATCTTTTATGTCGCGATAGGTGTAACGTGGTGCTTCCATCTTACTTTTACCGGATGGATGATCACAAAGAATCAACCAGACCTGAAGCAGAACGGAACATTCTTCTCTCTGGTATTCATTTATTTAATTAATCTAAGTATCCTTTGTGGATTTCTGATCATTATTTCAGACGAAGTGAGTCTAATAGGTTTCATTCAATCAGTCTTCGATAATGCATCCGAGCTCTTCAATTCCTCTGCTCAGGCCTGGAAATCCATAATAAAATAAATTAGTCAGTTCTTAGATTGAGAGCGTCTCAAAAAGGGAACAGCTAGAATAAAGAACAGGACCAAAGCCAAGCCTGCCATTTCAATGATATAATATGGCCAAGGATGAAGTATATCCATCAATGAACCTTCCGCCTTCTCACGGAAAAAACCATAATTTGCACCCGTAATGAAATCAAAGGCTCCAACTATAACCACATAACATATTCCACAAAACCAAACACGCATTACTGAGCCCTTGCGAGGTTTCCAGCAAAGGGCCAGGGGCAAATACAGAGCAGCAATAACTACAGTTGAATGCAGTTGGAAAAATGAAAAATAAGAGATACTTGGAAAGTCATAACAGGTAGAGGGCGTGAAAAGAGCCTGCAGAGTCCCTGCCAATCCAAAAAAATACGTAATCTCTGCACACAATCGGTTCTTCAGGACTAAGGTAAAGAAACCGGCAATCGCTGCCACATCACACAATTGCAGTGGAAAAATGACATCCTTATTTATCTCAATACCATCAATGCATCTACCTATGATCTTCACCGGATAGGCAGTGATGAGAAGAAAAGCAATAGCGATCGCAATTGTTGCGGAAATTTGGGAAGAGGGATTCCTCCGAGAAATATAAATCACAAAAAAACCAATAAATAAAGTTACAGCAAGAGCAAATAGATGCGTAGCTCCAAAATACTGTATTAGTTGTGGCGCCTCACTAGCCAATATCAGTTCAGGGTCCATATAACAGAAACATGGAACAACAGAGAAAATTCATATCACATTGACAAAAGCCGCTTCGACTCTCGCAATAAAAACGGGATGTCCTGGAACGGCTCTGCTCCAACATCCATCCACCTCAAACGACCTTTCTGATCAATCAGAAAAACCCCATGTAAGGGCATGTCTTCAAAATCATCATATGCCCTGTAATCTTTAAATGATCCTGATTCCAAATCTGAAAACAAAGGAAAAGGAAATCTCTTCTCACCTGATGAGCAAAGATCATGAGCCTTTGCTAACTCGGCCAATGGTTCCGGGCCAACGGCTACCAATTCAATGCCATCTTCTTTAAATTTCGAAGCAAGCGGAGCAAAATTATTTAACTGCTCAACACAATGTTCACAATTATGGCCTAAATAGAAAATCAAGATGACTGGTTTTCCTGAAAAGGTTTTTAGTGAAATGCGTGAACCATCCTCTCCTAACAAATCAAAGTCAGGTGCCGCTGGAGGTTGATAAACTAACGGACCAAGGTGATTAAGATCCTGTGGCTTCTGAGAGCCGAAGTCTTGGCCCCTCCACGGTTCTTTTGCCCTCCAATCATCAGATTTTCCTAATCGCTTCGCTACCGACAAAAGGCGTGTGAATGGAACTGTATCAAGCTGAACATGAGCCGAAATTTTCTCTAGCCTAGAAAATTCTGCAGCAGCCGCTGGCTGATCACCAGTCTTCTCCAAAATATGAATGCGGACTGCAAGAGGAACAGTACGATTTTGATTCTCATTGACTGATTGCTCTGATAGCTCCTTGGCCTTATTAGGATCACCATATTTTAGGTGCAACAGTGCGAGAGAACTTTTCTTACGCCTAATTTTTTTTGCATGTTCTTCGTTCAGTTTCTGTCCACCGAGAAGTTCAAGGCAAACATTGATCTCATCAATCGCTGGCCTCAGATATTTTAATTGATCATCTGACGCCTTCCCTGCTTCCTTCACCATCTTGTCCGTTTCCTCTTTATTTTTCTTTTCCTTCTCAGCTTTTTGTCTAGCTTCGTCTTTCTTCTTCTTTTTGAGTTCCTCTGCCTTATTGATTCTTTCCTTAATTTGATTGGACACCCCAATGAGTGAATCTTTATCACCAAGTTCAAAATGAGCACGGGACATTAGAAGAAGTCGGTCCAATTGCAGCCTATCATTCTGCGTAGGTTCCAGATAATGAGTTTTACTCAACTGCAAAATTTCATTCCACTTTTCAAATCGCTCCAAAGTCTCAGCGAGACGCTTTCTCCCAAATGAAACTGAACAATAACCCCTACCAAAATGATTCAAACGTGGGTGCTGAGGATTATCAATAAGGCCCTTGGACATAATGACCGCATCATTGGCCCTCCCAACATGGTTCCAGTTACGAACTAACCATTCATTGTTATGCGCATAATTATGAATAGTGTCAGGTAGGACTTGAAAATGAGATTGCTTTGCATGATCGATCCTAGCCGAAGCTTCCTGATGATAAGCCGATTCAGCATACCTCTTCAATTTATCGTAAATGTGTCCCGGCATGTGCCACATATGAGCAATGGCGGGCGCTGTTTTATGGAGAACGGCAGCTGAGCTCAGAGCACGCTTGGGTTTTTTCCCGTCCCAGAGATGGATTCTAAAATGGTGAGCAGGGTGGAGAGGGGTTTTCTCAAAAACTTGCTGCATTAAAGCATCTACCGATTCTCGACTCCCTATCGGAATGCCCTGGCGACTGAATTGCCAAAGGCGAACAGCAAGAATAGCCTTGGCCTCAATGTCATCAGGAAATTCATGTATAATATTCTCCATATCCTCTATCAATTTCTGTCTTCTCTTTTTAATGTCTTTCGGCTCGTCAGCCAAAAATGCCTCCTGAGCATTAATATAAAGGCGCTCACGCTCTGAAATTTTATCTTTCCGCTCAACTGCCTTGGTCATGAAACCTTTTGCCCTCTTTGAATTCTCCCAATTAGCCATTGCCATTCCCCAATAAGCCATAGCACATTCCGGATCTTCAGCAGCAATCTGTCGGAAAGTACGCTCTGCCTCGTAAAACCAGAACCCGTGAAGCTGCCCTATTCCTTGGTCAAACATTTGCTGTCCACGTGACCATTTCGTAGTTATCGGAAAGTGAACATCACCGGTCCCATCCACTTTAACAGCGCTTTGCCTTGGCCCCTCATTAAATGATTCCCCTGAATGAGAGTGACCAGGAGCCGGAGCCGATCCTTCTTTCTTGTCCTCTGCATACGTGCTAAGTGCAACGCAAAGAAAAATAGGAAAAGATAAAAAGCGTAATTTTGCAATAAGCATAGATCATTGTGGCAAGTAATCACCTGATATGCAACTTACCTGATGTGGTCTCTGAAAGATCTCTTCAGAAACTAACAATAATTTAAGATATCATACCCGCAGCGACTGTTTCGTTAGTCTGCTCATCTATTAATACAAAACTACCAGTGGTCCGATTATTATTGTATGAATCATAAAAAATCGGTGAAGAGGTTCTAATGCAGACTCTTCCTATCTCATTGAGGCCAAATTCCTTGTCATCTTCAACCTTTCTAAGAGTATTAATATTAATCTTGTATTGAAGATCTGTCACGATTGCTTTGATCTCTTTTGAAGTGTGCCGAATCACGTACTTGCCACGGATTATCATTTTCTTATCAGAAAACCAACACAGCATAGCCTCGATATCCTGTCCCTTTTCCGGAGGATTATTATTTTTAACAATCATGTCCCCCCGACTAATATCAATTTCATCTTCGAGAATAATACTGCAAGAAACTGGAGCGAACGCTTCCGATGATTTTCCATCCGCAGTATGAATAGAATCTATTTTTGATGTGAACCCGGAAGGTAAAACCTGCACTTCATCTCCCGGTTTAAAAACTCCTCCAGCAACTCTTCCCGCATAACCTCGAAAGTCATGATGTTCATCTGAGTGAGGACGAATGACCCACTGAACTGGGAAACGGGCTTTAACATGATTATGATCCGAACCTATATAAACCGTCTCCAGTTGATACAATAAGGTTGGGCCAGAATACCAATCAATATTTTCCGACTTATCAACCACGTTGTCACCATGCAAGGCACTGATAGGGATGAATGTCACATCAATTAAATTATCCAGCCTTGAGGAAAAGCTTTTAAACTCCTCAACAATCTCTTCATAAGCCTCTTCACTAAAATCGACCAAATCCATCTTATTGATAGCCACTATCACATGCTGTATTCTTAGAAGATTAGCTATGAATGCATGCCTACAAGTCTGCTCAACGATTCCTTTCCTCGCATCTACAAGAATAATAGCAAGGTTCGCGGTTGAGGCCCCAGTAACCATGTTCCTAGTATATTGAATGTGTCCCGGCGTATCAGCGATGATAAATTTGCGTTTAGGTGTAGCAAAGTATCGGTAGGCTACATCTATTGTAATTCCCTGCTCACGTTCAGCCTTAAGACCATCTGTCAGGAGAGCAAGATTAACATTATCATCTCCTCGACGCTTCGATGATTCCTCAATTGCCTTGATCTGATCTTCGAAAATATTTTTCGAATCATACAAGAGCCTCCCTATGAGGGTCGACTTACCATCATCAACAGAACCGGCAGTCGTAAATCTCAAAAGATCCATATCTAAGTAATTGTCTTTTTGAGATAAATTCTTTTTCATATTCATAAGCAAACAGTAAATCGTCGCTGTTCAAATTCCTTTAATCATTGGCAAAATTTAAAAATATCCTTCCTTTTTCCGATCCTCCATTGAGGTCTCAGTGCGCCTGTCATCCTCCCTCGTTCCTCGCTCTGTCTGACGTGCCGCGGCAACTTCTGAAATGATTTGATCAAGGGTGTTTGATTCGGACTCTATTGCACCGGTACAAGTCGCATCACCTATGGTGCGGAACCTAACTTTTCTGGTCTTAACATTTTCGTTTTCCTGAACATGAACGTGATCACTGACTGCAATGAGTGTGCCAGAACGCTCGAAGACTTCTCGATCATGTGAAAAATACAAGCTGGGAATTTCTATATTCTCACGTTTGATATATTGCCAAATATCCATCTCCGTCCAGTTGGATAATGGGAACACCCTAAAATGTTCGCCGTGATTTTTTCGACCATTGAAAATGTTCCATAATTCTGGCCTCTGATTTTTCGGATCCCATTGCCCGAACCCATCCCTATGACTGAAAAAACGCTCCTTCGCTCTTGCTTTTTCCTCGTCTCGACGCCCACCGCCTATGGCAGAATCATATTGTCCATCCTCGAGAGCATCCAGCAAAGTGACCGTCTGCAAAGAATTACGACTAGCTAAAGGGCCAGTCTCTTCAACGACCCTACCCTTATCAATCGAATCCTGCACTAATGCAATGACAAGCCTAGCGTCTATTTCCGATACGAACTGATCTCTATATTCAATAGTCTCAGGGAAATTGTGCCCCGTGTCCACGTGAAGCAATGGGAACGGAAGCCTAGCTGGATGAAATGCCTTAAAAGCCAAGTGCGCCATCACGATAGAGTCCTTGCCTCCTGAAAATAACATCACAGGATTATCAAACTGCGCAGCCACTTCCCGAAGAACAAATATCGCTTCGCTCTCAAGCTGATCAAGATGGTTTATTCGATAAGAAGACATCAATAATTGTAGTAAATTCTCTTAATATAAAATCAAATTCCCTGCCCAAGAAACGTATGAATTCCACACTCTGTCTTTTCAAAACCTTCCCACCGACCTGCTCGCTCATCCTTAGTATCTGCAACTGGTTTCGTGCATGGCCTACAGCCAATCGATCGGTACCCCTGATCATGTAAACTATTGTAAGGTATGTTGTGTGTTTTTAAATACTCCCAAACACTATCACGGCTCCAAGCCACCATCGGATTAAGTTTGAAAATGTAACTGGACCGCATCTTATCAAATTCATACATCTCAAGAATTCTTGTATTCTTACGATGCTCCGATTGTCCTCTTCTAAGTCCCGTAATCCATACATCAAGGGTCGACAACTTTGATTGCAGCGGAAGCACCTTCCTCATCTGGCAGCAACTGTCTGGCCTAACCTTCCAGAGCTCAGGTCCCATGGTATCGGCCTGCTCTTGAACTGTCTGCTCTGGATCAACGCTAGCTATACTTATCCCCCAAAATTCCTCTAATTCTTGTTTAAGGGCAAGGGTCTCAGGAAAAAGTAATCCGGTATCTATAGTGAAAATGGGAAATTTGCAGCCTCCCTTCATGGCGTGATCAATAATTACAAGACCAGAACCCTGAAAACTGGTACCTATGGCAGCTTTTTCGCCAAAATTTTCCCAAATCCAGGACAAAACATCATTCAAATCCGCTCGCTCCAAGCGTTCGGATTCTTCAATAACATTAAAATCATGCTTACTTTCTAGCTTAAATGCCATTAATACGTGAATAAGGAAGAATACTATACACCCTATTCTATATAGGTAAAGTATAGATTAATTTAAAGGGTACTTCTGCCACTTTACATTAATCCACTGAAGCACTATACTCCGCGCCCCATGATTAGTTTCTTTATATGGAGCCTGACAGCTATTTTAGCTATTGTCTGTTTGTTAATGGTTCTCATCGTTTTAATGCAAAGACCAAAACAGGAAGGTCTAGGCGCAGCATTTGGTGGCGGAGTCACTGACCAAATGTTTGGAGCACAAACATCAAACGTACTCCAAAAAGCAACCGTCACTCTCGCTATTATTTTCTTTGTAATAACTTTGATCCTTGCAGTTCTTGTTGGGCGCCAACAAAAGCACAGCGAAACACAGCTGAACCCACAAGCCAGCGGTTCACAATCAAGCGCACCTGGACCAAACGAACCTAATAATGTAACCACACCAAGCATCATTGACTTAGGGAACCAAGAAAATAAAGAGGAGCCGTCCAAGCCAACAGAAGAGCCTGCTCCAAAACCCGTAGAGGAGAACAAGACTCCCGCTGAAGAGCCTGCTCCAAAACCCGTAGAAGAGAACAAGACTCCCGCTGAAGAACCTGCTCCAAAACCCGTAGAAGAGAACGAGGCTCCCGCTGAAGAACCGGCAAAGGGATCTCCTTAAACTCTTAAAAGGAAAAATTTCCGCGAGACTATCCAGATCATGGGTAAGCCGCAAAAAAAACTAACCCACGGGCTGGCTTACTTAGTTTATAGGCTAGCCGAAACGGCGCTGACAATACTTCCTATGTGGTTCTGTTATCGAACAGGCCAGCTCATCGGACTCATTTGTTATTACCTGCTCAAGCGGTACAGAAACCTTGCCGAGCATAATGTCAGTATTGCATTCGCCAATGAAAAATCAGTTCCTGAAATAAAACAACTCGTAAGGGAACATTTTATAATTGTTGGTGCTAACTTTGTCTGCAGCGCCAAGCTCACAACAGTTTCTCCCAACAAAATTAATAATTACGTTGAATACGAAGGACTAGAACTGCTCCAAGAAAACGCTGAAAAAGGAATTCCTATCATTTATATCGCTTGTCATATGGGCGCATGGGAATTATTAGCGCAAATCAATTCGCCAGTACCTAATGTAAAGCAGTCAACGCTCTATCAAGCTCTTTCGAATCCTTACATTGACGCGCACGTACTCCGGAAAAGAAAACGGACAGGCATTAAAGCCTTTGACCGAAAAAATGGCTTCAATGCACCGATGGCTCATCTTCGCACTGGGGGAAGCCTTGGAATACTCGTAGATCAGAATGCTGGTTACCGAGGGGTCTGGTGCCCCTTGTTCGGCAAGCTCGCATCAACATCCAATCTGGCTCCACTGATGGCAGCTCGTTCCGGAGCAACAATGTTTCCTTATTTTGTTATCACTCTGGGCCCTTCAAAGTGGAAAGTTATCGTTTCTGAATCGCTCGAAGTGAGTCTCGATGAAGCAATCGAAACGACCACAGCAAGAATGAATCTGTTAGTTGAAAAGATGGTTTCCAGATCTCCGAAGGACTGGTTCTGGTTACACAATCGATGGAAGACTCCAAAGACCCGTTTCCTCATAGAAAAATACAGAAGAGGCTTTTGCTTACCCCCGAACATTAAAATAGATGAACTAAAGCCTTTTAACATTCTCATCATTGCTCCTCGGTCCGAAGATCATTGTAAAATATCAGCGCAAACCGTTCGACTCATTGCTGGGGGTCGTCCAGATGCAAAAATTACGGTCTTAGGAAATTATTCTAAGGTTTGGGAAAATGTTACTGAGATTAAAAAATTCATTGAAAGACCAGAGCAAGTAAAAGATTCCCATATCCATCACGGCTCAATTAGCGATCAAACTTTTGACGTTGCCATTCTATTCGATAATTCACTACAAGCAGCGAAGGAAGCTAAGAGAGAAGGAATTCCACACATTGTAGGATATAGTAATAATGAGAATGATCGATTTATTGATCACAAAATCATCCAAGAAAATTCTCCCGATGAGCTTGCCTATTATAATAAAATTGCAGAGTCTATCGGTTCGAGAATGCCTTGAGTCAGGCCTAAATTTTAGTTGCCTCTAAGTCACAGGACACTTTTCGGTTGTCGCATTCACTTGATCGCATAGAATGAGAACGGTTGTTCAGAGACTATGGACTATCGACTAACGAATCCGCCAGGGCCTGACGGCAGCAACGGCAGTTTGTTCGAGAGTGCCGTAGTTCTCTGACAGCCACTTTCTAATAAATTATTTTTGCTGAAGAACTGATTCCTCTATATCAAATTTAATTCCCTGAAGGTCGGGACCCAATAAGTCTATAATTTCCGGGGCTCTGTTCAAGGTCTCTCCCTTAGCTCCTCGAAGCCTTGCGATTGTATCTGATGGATTGACCCGGTTTAATTTATACTTGGAATATCCTTCACCCAGGTCTGCAATATCCGACTCACGCATCTCAAAATGCAAATGAGCAGGATAACGTCCGTTGGCATTGCCCACCTCGCCAATTATATCACCTCGCTGAACTAAAGCGCCGCTCGCAACAAAAAACTTTCCCAGATGAGCATAAACGCTCTGGAGCATTTTTCTTAGACGAGACTCGCCCACGACATGCTCTATTATAACAACATTTCCCCAACTCTCACCAGCATCAGCGGCATAGATTACACGGCCAGCAGCCACTGCAAAAATATTATCTCCTAGATCCGTATTCATTCCACCAATTCCATTCAAATCATCTGCTAGATGATTGCTGCCAAATCCAGAGTTAAAATTCATGAACGGTTGAGCATTATAAGTGAGCGCTCCGTTCTCCGAACCTAAGGGGCTATCAAATCTTGTAGCGCGCGGAGTACGAGCGGCTTGTATGGGCCTAACAAAAGAAAAGGCATCATCAAAACTGTCCTGAGACTGTTCGGGGACCAAAAATGGGCGCCAATCATCATAATCTCTTAAGATTACCCACTTCTGCTCCAATGGTGTTTTCTTTAGCATCCATAAACAAAACACTATTAAAACAGTAGAAAATAGAGTCACTGGAACAGCGACTCGGAGATTAAGGCCGTCTAAAAATTTTCGTGGAGGCACATATTTGACGCCTCCCCTTCTGCGGTCGAAAGTTGACACGATATAAGACTGCCTCATGAATCCAGAAGTGCGAGAAAAAATTGATGCCCTGTTCATCAAAAAAGATTTAAGGATGACAAGACCTAGAGAAATAATCCTCGAAGTTGCTTTTTCAGATAAGGGAGATCATTTCACTGCCGAAGAACTTTATGCGAAAGCAAAAGCAATAGACCCTAAAGCATCGCTGGCCACACTTTACCGGACAGTGTCTCTGCTCGTTGAGGGTGGCTTATTGCATGAAATTGATCTTGGGAAAGGGGTCGTCTCATACGATCCCAACTTCATTGAGCATCCTCATCACAATCACTTGATATGCGTGGACTGCTCTGAGGTAATCGAGTTTGAAGATCAACACATCAGTGTATTGGAAGACTGTATCACTAAGAGGCTTGGATTTAGCCCCGCCACCAAAAGCATCCAAATCAAAGCGAAGTGCGATAAACTTCGCAAGTCAGGCTCCTGCGACAAACTCATCAGTAAATGAGTATTAACAGGAACTATAAAGTAATCTACAAAAAGTAACTACTATGTGGAAAGGTCGATTCCAGAAAGAAACGTCGTCATTATTAACCCAATACGGGGAATCAATTTCTTTTGATTGGCGTTTATACAAATATGACATTGCAGGTTCAATTGTACATGCCGCAGCTCTGGAGAAGGCCAGTATCATTACTCAAGAAGAATGTAAAAAAATTACCGAAGGGCTAAGAGATATAGGAACGGACATTGAGCAGGGCTCTTTTGAGTTTGATATGAGCCTCGAAGACATTCACATGAATATCGAATCTGCTCTTACAGATAGGATCGGTGATCCTGGGGCCAAACTGCACACAGCTAGGAGCAGGAACGATCAGGTCGCGCTTGACGTACGACTCTACTGCATAGATTCACTTAATGACATTCAAGAAAACCTGCGCGATATGCAGCAGGCACTCGTCCAATGCTGCAAAAGGTTCCCCGAATCGGTTATCCCGGGTTATACTCACTTACAACGAGGACAGCCGGTATTATTCTCTCACCACCTCCTAGCGTATGTGGAAATGTTCGAGAGGGACCTGCAAAGACTAAAAGATTCAATACAAAGAATTAATATAATGCCTTTAGGGTCGGGTGCACTGGCAGGCAGCACAATCACACTTGATAGGGAATTTATTGCAGAACAACTCGGTTTTACAAAGATCAGTCAGAACAGTATGGACGCAGTCAGTGACCGTGACTTTGTTGCTGAAGTTCTGTTCTGCCTAGCACTGACAGGAACACACTTATCAAGACTCAGCGAAGATGTTATACTTTGGGCAAGTGCAGAATTTGATTTCATTTCACTGAGCGACGAACACACGACCGGTTCGAGTCTAATGCCTCAGAAAAAGAATCCTGATATTGCTGAGCTGACTAGAGGTAAGACGGGGCGTCTTTATGGAAACCTTATGTCAATTCTCACTCTGATGAAGGGTTTGCCAATGACTTACAACCGTGATCTGCAGGAGGATAAAGAACCGCTATTTGATTCTATAGACACAATTCAAAATTCACTGATTATCTTTGCTGACATGATTAATGGCATGAGCATTAATGAAATTCAGACCCGTGAAGCGTGCTCTGATCCAATGCTTTTCGCGACAGACATCGCTGATTATCTAGTCAAAAAAGGTGTCCCTTTCCGTGAAGCTCATAATATTGTTGGTCAACTCACTGCACATTCAATTGAAAGCAGCACACCTTTCCCGAAAATTGAAATACAGCAATATAAGGAGTTCTCAGAGCACTTTGAAGAATCAGTCTTCGATCTCTTTGAAATCGAATCAGCTTTAACTGCACGGACCACTACTGGAGCCCCATCCCCCAAAAATGTTTCCGAACAAGTTAGTAAATGGGAAAATAAGTTAAGCGGAGAATAAACAAGAAAAACCCAGATCCAAAAGGATTTGAGTACTTAGTTTGCATTTCCTCTGGACTGAGGTATCAAAAAAGCCCCACACTAATTGCCAGTAACCCATAGAATTTAAAATGTTTTTCCTCAAGAAACTACTCAGCCTTGGCAGTAACGCCGCAGCAAAAAAGTTTCAGGATAAAGAAAAACCATTCTTGGATCACTTGGAGGACCTACGTGGAACAATGGTCAAGGTGTTCGGGACACTGATCGTCTGCACGATTATTGCTTTCTTTTTTTACAAGGACCTGATTGAAGTCATTAAATATCCTATAATCAAGGCCAATGAGGGAGATGCCAATCTAGCCACAGATCTCAAAGTCTTCAGCCCTGTTGAAGGGTTCATGAGCGTCATTAAGATCTGCCTCTACGCGGCACTGATCGGTTCTTTCCCAATCCTTCTTTATTTTATTGGAGAGTTCATTATCCCGGGACTCAACAAAAAGGAAAAGAAACTGATTCTACCGGTAATCATTGCAAGTTTCATACTCTTTAGCATCGGAGTCGCATTCGCTTACTTTGTCGTGATACCAAGAGCATTAGAGTTTTTTGACACCTTTAATACTGGAGTCAATATCTCTACAGATCTGCGCTTTAAATACACGGTCTCTTTCATAACAATGCTATGCCTTGTATTTGGAATTTGCTTCGAATTGCCCGTTGTCGTTCTGACACTCGTTAAGTTGGATCTTCTTAATTCCAAGATGATGCGAGCGACCCGTTCTTACGCAATCGTTGCAATGTTTGTTCTTGCGGCAGTGATCACGCCCACACCGGACATATTTACAATGTCCTTGCTCGCTGGACCGATGGTATTTCTATATGAATTTTGTATTTGGATGGCGTGGTACATGGAACGAAAGGAGGCCAAGAAAGAAGCGCTACAAAAAGAAAGAGACCGACAAACACTCATCGACAGGCAACAAACTTCACCAGGAAAAAATGATGAAAACGGGTCTGGAAATCTGAAATCTCCGGACACGGACACTCTTGAATATAATCCTGATAATGAAGTCATCTATGAGGATCAGAACAGTGATGTCATTGAGGAAGGCGATGAGAGTGCGGCATTTGATGAATACCATACAGGACTAAATGATGAAACTGAACCAGTTGACCCAGCCAGTGACTCTGTTTGGGGATACAGCGATCAAGCAAAAGGAGGCAGTGTTCCAGAAGAATCAGATACATACACTGATGACCATCATTACGATCATGACTATCATGATCACGGACATTATGGCGACGGGTATTATAGCGGGCCCACAGATGAACTGAAAAAAATTCTTCAAGCTGAACTCAGGGAAGATATCAAGCACGACATTAAACAAGAACTGAAGGATGAGCTAAAGGCTGAACTCCTTGAGGAGCTTGAAAAATATCTGAAAGACGAAGGATCCGAAGAAGGGTAATTTGCCTTTAATTGAGGCAATAAAGATTAATCAAACCATCAATTACGCCCATGAGAAAAATTCTCTGCGTCTAATAAAGGAAATATCTCCCCTTAAATTTAAATCATCTACCAAGCAGCTAGGACTTATAACGTAAACGCTTCTTGTGGCGATTTGCCCTATTGCGCTTACTTCGCTTGTGCTTATTGATTTTGGTCTTCCTTCTTTTTTTAAGTGATCCCATTTTATAATATTAAACCCCAAGAAAAGGCTCTGGGGGGGGCGTTTATACCATCATTCCTGCACATTTGCCAATTATTTTTATAAACAATAGGTCTTTTCCTCTATTTATTGCTCTTTCATAAAATCTCAATAATTAGATATTATCGTTCAAAGAACGAGTTTATTGAGAGAATACTCAATGATTCCTTCTGCCCCCATAGCTTTAAGTTCAGGTAATAATTCCCGCACAACAGCCTCATCAAGGACCGTCTCTATCGCAACCCAGTCCTCATCAGCAAGCCTTGATACTGTTGGATTACGCAAAGCAGGAAGATTTTCAAGTAACTGATCAAGGTTTACACTTAAGATATTCATTTTTAGCCCGACAACATCCCTAGCTGCCTGAGCCGCTGTAAGAAGCATTCCGATACGTTCCAACTTTTCACGCTTCCATTCATCCTGCATCGATGACTTATTGGCCACAAATCGCGGGAAGGACTCCATCAAAGTATCAACGATTCTAAGCTTATTGGCCCTTAAGGACGAACCCGTCTCCGTAACATCAACAATAGCATCGACGAGTTCAGGAACTTTCACTTCAGTGGCACCCCAACTAAATTCCACTTCGGCATTTACTCCTTTACTCTTAAGAAAATCAGTCGTTAACCCGACACACTCGGTAGCTATTCTCTTACCTTCTAAATCTTGGACTGTCTGAATAGGTGAATCTTCGGGAACAACCAGAACCCATCGAGTCGGATTCGTAGATGAACGACTATATGCAAGATCACAAATCACCTCAACATCAGCCCGATTTTCTGCAATCCAATCCTTTCCCGTAATTCCACAATCGAGAAATCCATGATCAACGTATCTTCCGATTTCCTGCGCGCGTATGAGCCTTAACTCCAGCTCCTTGTCGTCAGAAGTCGGCCTGTATGAACGGGAAGAAACATAAATGTTCCAACCCGCCTTCTCAAACAAATCTAGGGTCGCATTCTGCAGACTTCCCTTGGGCAATCCTAGTATAAGGTTTTGTGATGACATGGTTTTATTCTATTAACCGCTCCATTGCGGGCCGATAGGTTGCCCCCTTAGAGTCAAACTGTCAACGAAGCACAGCATTTGATTCGTAAAGAAATTTAACTTAATCGGGCTGAGTGAATGTAAATTCATACTGCTCTGCAGGCAAAGAATGCTCCGTTTTCTTGCCATCAGGCCAAAAAATAATCAACGAATCAAAAAATGAATCAATGTAAATGGCATTACTTGACTGAGACAAATAGCCTCCTCCTTGGTAAATTTCCTCTACTCGCATCCTGCCTTTAACATCTTTAGATTTGAACAAAATTTTTGATCCGGCCGCCATTGGATTTCCCTTCATTCCTTTAAGGATCACTTTCTTTGGCCTTGGCCCGTCCGCAGCATTAGTGAAAGCTTGTAATTCACCATTATTCACAGCAACCACAAAATCAGGGAACCCGTCCCCGTTAAGATCCGTCCTTGCCAATCCCCTTCCATCAGTTGGAACAATCAAACCGCTCTCAGTAGCGGTCAATGCTTTAAAACTTCCCTTACCATCACCTAACATCAATTGACTAAGACCACCACGATAAGGAGGGGTCTCAAATTGAGTCACTGAGAAATTTTGAACTACATAAAGGTCAAGGTTTCCGTCACCATTAACATCACAAAAATCGAGACCAAAAACGGGTGCGTTTTGAGCCGTACTTGGCAACGCCTTAAAAGTGAACGAACCTTTCCCATTATTTATAAGTATCCCAGATGACAATTCATTGGCTTCAAAAACGGAAGACTCTTTTAGCCGTGAAGGTGTATAAATATCACTCAAAGACGAGCTGGCAAATTGATGAAATGTTTTAAACTTATCTCCTAGTGAAGGAATCGCGGAAGTCGAACAACTTTTGCCTCTGATTGGTAATAAGACTCCATTCTCATATTTAGCCTCAACAATACTTTTGGAGCCGTCCCCTTCATAATCACCATAGTAAATGCGAATTGGTTTCTTTACCGATGCATGATACTTTGTGTTCTGACCGGAATTACCAATTGCATAATCGATGTCGCCATCATTGTCGATGTCGCCGCCAGTGATGCTGTTCCACCAACCCAGAATATTCGCAAGGCCGGACTCCTTAGTAGCTTCAACTAGTTTTCCGGAATCATTTAAAAATACCTTCACCGGCCCCCACTCTGTTGTGATCATGAGATCAATCCAGCCATCATCATTAACCTCAGTCCAAAGAGCTGAGGTAACCATTCCTGCATTTTCGACAGCTGACACTTGATCATTAGAAGCAGCAACAAAACGAATACTCTTTCCTGGAACGGATTCGTTAATTAAAATCCGACTCGTAGCAGAAAGAGGATATTCTCCACTCAATACCCGTCCCCCTACAAAAAGATCTAAATCACCGTCGCGATCAAAATCAGCTCCACAAACAACACTACCATTATCCGTAAATTTCGGCAAAGAACCTTCTGGAGCTGATACGAACTGACCCAATCCGTCATTCACATAAAGCCTGTCTCGGACGAGTGGGTCGCCTTTCTTATATTCATAACTCCCAGATGATACATATAGGTCAGAATCACCGTCAGAATCAGCATCAAAGAATAAAACTCCCATGTCCTCTGAATCAATGTGCTCCGCGAACGGTTGCCCGTTGCCCTCAACCTTAAATCCTCCCTTACCATCGCTCAGAAAAATGGCCCCTGACTGACCACGCGCACAGCCAATAAAAAAGTCCTCAGTGCCATTACCGTCCACGTCCGCAAAGGCAATACCCGGCCCGAACTGCGACATTTTATGAGGCAATAAGGGCTGATGGATAAAATCTTCATAGACCTTCTCTTTATGAATGATTCCACGCAATTCTGAATGCTTTACAAACATAGGATCATGTTCTGCACGAGAATAGGGCGGTAGACTTGCATCGGTCTCCGTAATAACAATGTGCTTATCGACCGGTAAGTTACTAAATTCCTGTACTCCTCCGTTAGGCCAACGGACCTTCAGGCTCTGAATGCCATCAGCCTCACCAAACCCAAAATGAAGCAAGTTTTCATTGCTAGAAAGATAGCCCGACAAAGGAACCAATTGCCTCACATGCTTAAGGTCACCGGCAACAATTTCAACAAATGCACCGATACCGCTACGATTGGATTGACTCCCTCTCAAAGTCACTAAAGCAGAATGGCCTGAATTAGAATCATTCCTGTATATAGAAACCGGCTCATCCAGATTAACTACTAATAGGTCAAGGTCTCCGTCCTTATCAAAGTCACCATGAGCAGAAGCATAACTCATTCCGACATGATCAAGACCCCAGTCCTTACTCACGTTGGAAAATTGCAAGCCTCCTAAGTTCCGAAAGGCAAGATTCTGTTCAGGCTTGGTCGGAGCATTCTCATAATGGTCCCACTCACTCTTTCCGATCTGATCCTGAGGAGTGAAGGTAATATCAGAATTATTAAAGTCACGCGCCATCCCGTTCGAGACAAAGAGATCAACTCGCCCATCATTATCATAGTCGGCCAACTTTGCAGCCCAGGACCAGTCCGAATTAGCCACTCCGGACAAACTGGCATTTTCGGAAAAGAGACCGTTCCCCTGATTAAGATAGAGGCAATTACGCATCACTTGGCGTGGTCTTGCTGCCTCAATGACCCAGCGCATCGCTCCCATTTCCCCCATCGACATTTTTGACTTGTAGTGTGTTGTCGCTGCCATATCCAATGCAATAAAGTCAAGGAGTCCGTCATTATTAATGTCCCCGGCATCGGCTCCCATAGAAAACCATGGAGTATAATTCAATACTTCCGTTATAATGTCAGTAAAGGTTCCGTCCCCATTATTGCGGAACAGGTTATCCGGATCAGCAAAGTCATTAGTAACATAAATGTCCATCAGACCGTCCCCATCATAGTCCCACCAAGTCGCTGAGAGCCCGTGCGCTTCTTTTTGTATTCCAGCACTCTTACTTATATCCACAAAGGATCCACCATCATTACGAAACAAAAGGTCCGGCCTTCCAATCTCATCCATGTCATATGATTTCGGTCCCTTCTGCTTGATCCCATAAAACTTCTGAAAGTCAGAGCTCACAGTCACACCTCCGTTAACCGCCTTTTGGAATGGCGGTTTGGCAGGACGACCGCCTTCCCGGTAATAACGATTCGTTAATACATAAAGGTCAAGGTCTCCATCCTTATCAAAGTCACAAAATGTCGGGACGAGCGATGCATCCACAACATCAATCCCTGTAAGAGAAGCTGACTCATTAAAATGACCTTTGCCGTCATTAATATATAACGAATTCGCAGAATCGTAATTACAAATATAAAGATCCAAATCTCCGTCATTCTCAATGTCCACAGCCGCGACACCTGCTCCCCAAGCATCCCCATCTTCGATTCCAGCGGATGAACTCATATCCTCAAATCGAAAATCCTCCCTCTGTAAATAGAGTTTATTCTCACCTGGGCCACTCACTAGAAAAATATCAAGCCGAGTGTCTCCGTTAAAATCACCCAATGCCACTCCCCCACAAACAAAGCCGGAATGGTAGAGTCTTTTCAGTGGCTCTTTAATATCGATAGTGTTCTGAAAATTGACACCTGTCGTTTTTGGAGAAAGCCTAGTGAAAAGTTGTGCTACTTGATTAACTGAGCGCTCCTTGAGCGGAGCAAGAAAGACATTATCATACTGACTCTTTTGCAGCCCAATGAACTCTTGTCTCTGACCCTTAGGCACTTCTCCACGTTCACCTGAACCACCGCAGCCGCACAGAGCAAAGGTAATTGCTATTATAATTTTAGTCTTAAGTGGACACTTCATCACTAGGGAGTCCTTAAAGTATTAATGGAAGATAAATATGGCAAGTTCAATAAGAACTCATTGATCCAAAATCACTTATTCTGAATCTTAACTCTCAAGAACTGATTTATTCCGGAACCATTAATTGTAGAGATCCTATATGTTTCAGTTACGGACCCATCATCATGGTTAACAATATCGAATAGGACCGCCTCTGTTGCTAAATTCCAAGAAACAAGATCAGTGGAATGCTCTATTAAATAATGAAGATCATTTGCTCCTAATCTTTTCCGGAAACTTAAACCGAAATAATCTTCTCCGTCTTCTTCCAATATCAACGATTCAGGACCAATGTCAGGATCGGAAATCTTCGGGTCACCGCCAAAAGCATATTCAAGAAAATTAGCAATCCCATCATTGTCCGGATCAACAAGGTTTCCAGAAAATGAAGGATCGAGTAATTCATCAGGAGAAAATACAGAACCTTTCCATGAACTGAAAGAGACACGCGTCTCATCTTTTCCTGGACTCCCTCCTATCCCTGAACTGATTGCCCAGTTCTCAGCAAGACTATGATCAGGAACCAATTCGGGGAGCAAAAGTGTAAGAGAAAAACCTTCACCATCTGCTCCTTGTGGCCAAGGGTCCTCATCAAGATATCTAAACTCATGAATAGCCAATCCTGCGCCATAAGATAATTTTATGTTTTCTCCACCATTGGAAAGATTATCGGGACCGTACTGACCAGTGACACGGGCCATATCACCGTACCTAGATTCAAATGCATTAAGGTTACGGGCAACAACAATATACTCTCCCGGAAGGAGCGAGAGGATAGTCCCATCCACAAAATCAAAATCAATGCCCTTGGTGAATCTTATATCGCTAAGATCCAAAACCCTATCACCAACATTCTTAAGTTCAATGAACTCAAAATCACTAGTACTAAAACCAGCCAATTCCTCGGCACCACTGGCATTCAAAGGATTGTACATGAATTCACTAATGATGAGGCCTTCTTTATAAACCGAAATGTCCGGACTACCGGCAACGAACTGGAGCGGCTCTGACCAATGGCTCCACTGCCCCGAACTTGAAAGGTGCCGGACCCTGGCCCGATACGTATGCCCGACACGCACGGCAAGAGGAGGAATCGAAATCCGACGTCCGAAAGATGCCAACTCTCCCGACTCCCAAACAGAATCAATCTCATAGACCCAGGGACTTTCCGGATCAAAAATCACAGAACCCGGATCCGTTACCTCTGCCAATCGCCATTCCATACCCGCAAATGAACTTCCCCGACCTGAAAAGTTAGAACTTTCAAAACGAAGTTCATTGATCGAAAAGTCAGGATCACCGACAGAGGAAATGGTTGGCTTATTAGGCTCTATGGAACTGGTATCAGCCTTTTCATTGATGAGTCGTCCTGCTCCATAACCTCCCGGAGAAACAAAATTTTTCATGTATTCAACGAGGCCTTCCCAGTTCCTCTTTGATGATGGAAGCTTTGGATTATTCCTATACCATATTCCTTTTTTAGATTTTCGAGGATGATAATCCCACATGGCTTGATTCGCTTCAACGATTCTAGTGATCCCGTCACCGTCTAGAAACCTCTTCATCTCTTCAACGACCTTTGTCCCCTCTCCTGAACTGCAAAGTAAATCCCAAACTTCACGGGAACGATTCTCAAAGTCTGTCTCAGCATCATCATACCTGAAAACATTTTGCCAGTTCTCCCAGACATTCTCTGAACGGATATGGAACTTACTCTCCCATGTCAGGTCTAAATCCCAAGGTAACATTTCCCACTTATCAGAGTTAGGATCACCCGGGATTATAGGTCTGTGATAATAAAGGCAATTCCACTCACTCCTAAGGTCAGTGTTATTTATAAGAGTCGTTCCTATCTTGTAATTATAATAACTTGGTAAGTTCGTGTTCTCTTCCCACCAACTCAGGTTATTCGCTCTATTCTTAGCACTAATAAAAGAACTTACGTCCGAGTTACTGGAAACCTGATCAGGTCCCTGGTTCCTCTTGGTAGCACCACCATTCATCTTATAGAGGTTGCCATCAGGTAATTCCATTTCATCAAGAAAACGACCGTCAGGTTCTTCGAGAGCCAAATAAAGACCCCAAAAATCACCATCGTACTGATCGTTCGAATTCGATTCCTGCGCATCATCGACGATCCTCAAATGAAAGAGCGTCGTATTACATGACGCAATGCCACATAACCGGTAAAATTTATAGCTCGCAAACTCATTGAGAATCATGCCGCCAGTCGACGCATTACTGCCCCACCAAGGACAGGTACCAGTCTGCAAAGCAAATTTATCCCATTTGCGGTCATATTTTTTCCCATAATTATCACGTGCTTGAAATCTATGACCCCGATTGAAGTTCCACTTAATCTTATTCTTACCGGTGACTCTGGTAGATCCTTTGCCCTTGAGTCTGAACTTAATGTGATCATAAACTTCGCCATCATATACTACCGTAGCGTAATACTTATAGGACCTAGCAGAACCTGATGAATCATTATACATGCAACCCAGCACATCAGATTCTTTAACAATCATATGATAGACTGGAACCTTAGTTAAGGTTTCCGACGAATAGGTAATGACCGGCGTAGAGCCTGGCCTCAGGGCCCCCTTCCAGTCAGGAACACCATTATAGCAATAATAAGCAAAGTTAGGCTGAGGATCATCAGAATATGGAACAGTCAAAGTATTATCCAATGCGTCCGAGACCCTGATCCGGTACCGAATCAGTCGCCGATTTCGCTGAACGGTTCCTGGGACCTGGACCGACCAAACATTATCTTCTGCAAATTCATCACCTGCATTACCTGAATCATTCATGGGAACATTGATCCATTTCGAATCATAAAGCGAATCTGATAAACGGATATAGTTTCCGGGTTCAACGATCTGATATTGGAGAGTAGCGGAACTGACTGTATCGGCATCAGTGATGCGAGCCGTTATAGTGACAAGGTCACCTTCAGCGGGTTGCTTGGGAAAGTGTTCTAGCTTTCGGACCTGAGGGGCCGAGTTAACAGAAAATACCGTATTTGGAAATCCAGGGCTGGGACCTTCACCGGCCGAAGTATTCACTTGAAGGGTCGCATCAAAGAAAGCATCAGAACTTCCGTTCAATGAACCATTCAGCAGTTGTACAGATAAGACATTCTTTCCCTCAACGAGTAAGCCTCCGAAATTTGCTATCGGATAATCTTCAAAGCTTTTATTTTCACCTGAGCTGTTCGCTGTCGCGTCATGGCCCAGTTCTGGTCCAGCAACATTAGTAGAAGCGACATACTTGCCATTAATCCATGCATTAAAACCGTCATCTATCTGAGCACTCAATAGAAGCGATCCTATTTGGGAAGGATTTTCAATATTGAATGACTTACGAAAATAAACAGTCGAATAATTTCCTCTCATATCAGCAAGGTTAGTATTCAAAAATCCTTCCCCGAACCCAATAGAAGCTTCACCTTCTGCCCAGTCAGAATCATCAAAATTGATCTGACGCCAGGCACCGTTCGTAGCAGAAGGCTCAGTGACCCCTTTGAATAATTTCCAACTCGAGCCACCAGTAATGAGAGTTGATCCATCACCTCCAGCAGTTCCCACAGAAGAACGCCAATTGCCTCCAAGATCATTCTCCAGGCTAGGATTAATTAACTCAATGGAATAGCCCGGACTCGAACCAACTACTGGCCATGGAAAACCCGCTTTATAGTCCACCTCATCCACTATTTTATCAGTTAAATTACGTATACGAACATTTTCCCCTCCATTGGATAGGCTACCTTTCCATGGGCCAAGAGAATTCACACCCCACTCAGAAAGTATTGTTTGTGGATCTTCAGCAACTACAAGAAAACCTCCGGCCTGGATACTCGTATCAATAGGAAAAGTATAATTCACGGCTGAAGAGAGTCGCCAACCTGATAAGTCAATAGCAGAATCTGAAGGATTGTATAATTCAATGAACTCCGCACGGACCGTCTTGTCCGGAACATCATAATGAATTTCGTTAATTACGAGTTCCGAGGCGTTCGAATCGGTGGTCTCAAATTGTTCAGTTTTGGTAGACCATACTGCACCGATAGCGTTACTAGCAAAGGCACGGTAATAATATTTTGTCAGTGGTTCTAGACCACTCACAAAGAATGAAAAGTCTCCGTCCCTAGTACCGATCTCAACGGAACGGGTCCAAGCTGAAGGATCTGACTCACCGTCAGTGGGTCCAAAATAAAATGAAATTGTAGGATCATTCCCTCCTGAATCTGTGACTGTTCCACGAAGGTTAGCAGAGGTCCCAGAAACATTACTCGCCGTTCTATTAGATACTGCTGGTGGCAAAATCTTAGTCGTAAGGAAGGAAACTGTAGACTCTGCCCAGCTCGACCCTCCGGAATTCTGTGAAAATGCTCTGAAAAAATATTGCGTATTTTGCAAAAGATCAGAAACAGAAAATTTTGCCATGCCTGACTGGGAACCAAGATTTTTGGATAGTTCCCATCCAGCTGGAACTGTTCCACCGTCTGAACGACCATAATAAATTATCACTTCCGGATCCTCTCCTCCCGTGACCGTGACTTGACTTCCTAGGGTAGCGGATGTAGCACCGACCTCAGACGCTGAAAGATTAATAATTGCAGGAGGAGCCATTGTCGTTTTAAAGGACAATGAATCATTAGACCAGGACTGTCCGGCCGAATTGGATGCAAGAGCACGAAAGAAATATTCGGTCCCAGGATCCAGATCATTGATCTGGGCCGAAAAGGCAGCGCTGTATTTTCCAGGCAAAGCAATACTCTTTTCCCAATCCTGAGCATTAGCTCCGGCATCCGATGAACCGTAATAAAAAGTAATTGCCGGCTCATCATTACCAATGCTGGTGATTCGTCCTCTAATCTTTGCCGAATCAGAACGGACCAATGTTGCTGATTGTAACTCAACTGAAGCGAGGCCAGGATCTTCAATCCCAACAATCTGAATGCCATGAAAGCCAGAATTTGAACTTCCCCTAATCAGGTTCAGTGTCTGGGAATCTCCGGTCAAACCTTCAAAGAGTGCGTAGTTGGAACGTGGGTTTCCGTTCCCGGTGTCCGTTGTCCGTTCATACTGCGCCGGGAAATTACCTCCTTGCTGAGAAAACGTTTGAAACGAATAGGTCTGGCCACCCTCAATCTCTATTTTTCCTGTCCGGTCATTTCCATCACTTCCGAAATAAACGTAAAGATCATAGGAACCTGTGAAGGCATTGTTGATGTCATTTATAATAATCTGAGCAGATCCTCCGCCTCCGATTGCATCAATGTATCCGTTCATGAGTTGATTATCCCCATTACTTACACCATTGTTCGTGTTCCAAGTTCCATTGCAGCTCCACTCCACAGTGACTCCGCTATTACGCGCCTCCATCAGTACTGATCCAGCCAGAAGATGGGACAATACCAGCCACTGTCGTTTCGTCCATGGCAGTATTATCACGGTCACTATTAAAACTGAAACCTATCGAATCGGCAATGGCCGGTAAGGCAGGAACAACAAAGAGAAATAAGATTAAGAAGAGCTGCTTGATTTTCATGGGGGAGTTTTTATAGACATTCGTCCCCAGTCCAATGAAAACATTCAATCAGCAGTAGGCTTGGGGGATCCTGCCCGCCAATAAGTTACACCTAAAATGATGAATTGCGAGAGACTAAAAACAGAACAGCCCTTCACTCATTGCAGAGAGAAGGGCTGTTCTGAAGGTCCCGAGCCTTTACCCCGAAACCTTAATTCTACTCGTCGTCAGTCTCCTGGGCACGGAAAAATAGCTCCCTAGCCTCAGGCATTGGATTTTCAAAGGGACCATAAGTTGTGGTATCGCCCTCTGAGATGATGCTGTCATCAAGGTCAAAGTCCCAGGTCTTGAGGTCCTCCGAAACAAATAATGCGTAGGTTTGATTTGGTTTGGAATTCCAAGTCAGGGTAAACTCATCGCTCTGAGCATTGTACAGAATCTGTGTCATCTCGAAAGGAGTTCCAGGTCCGAGACGAACGATTTGTATTGCATGAATTCCAGAGTTGCTGGAACCACGATTAATCTGCACAGAAAAATCTGAAGAGCTTTGATCTCTGAAGACACAATAATTTGACGGTGGGTTCGTGCCTTCCTCGTCCTCAGTAAGAACGTAATCAAATTCTGGGTCAAATGCACCCTTGTTCGAATCAGTGTTATAAGAGAAGGTTTGCCCAGCGGTCGTGCTCTCGACCTCACCGGTCCTGCCATTCCCATCACTTCCAAAGTAAACATAAACGTCATAGGAAGAAAATGAGATACCATTGAAGTCAACTGTGGCAAAGCCTCCTCCACCAATATTATCAATGTAACCATTAATGAGTTTAGCGTCCGGGCTATCAAAACCGTTCGTCGTGTTCCAGGTTCCGTTAGATGCCCAGTCCACAGTGACTCCAGAGTCACCTCCACTATCATCAACTAAAACACCAGAGACGGGACTAATGATATCAGCCTGAGAACCACTGGCCCCTGCCTGTGCACCAACACCACCAGCACTGTTATTCCAGTTCAACTGGGCCACTTCAGGTAAGCCGGCAATCTCGTCAGCCCCCAACTCAGCATTTGTTCCACGGTCACTGTTGAAATTAATCCCAATCTTGGTTCCGCCACCAGCTCCTGACTCATCATCTGCGGGATCCAATGGATCAAGACCAAGTGCAATCTCAACAGAATCTGATGTGCCTCCACCATCAGTGTCCTCCTTGGTCGGATCAGTCTTATTCTCCTCATTCTGTATCTCTTCAGCATCTGTGAGCTTGTCACCATCGGTGTCAGCATTGTTGGGATCCGTGACGTAAGGGTTCGGCTCAATCTCCGATCCATCATTTAAAGTGTCACCGTCAGTGTCTGCCTTTTTAGGATCAGATCCAGTATCAGTCACACTAACAAATATCCCGGTATTTGTTTCCACATTATCATCTAAACCGTCATTGTCAGTATCAGCATCCTGTGGACTTGTCCTGGCAATATATTCCTCCAAATTAGTAAGACCGTCCTGATCCGGATCACCTTCAGGTCCATTGTTAGGATCGACGTCTCCATTATCCTCAGGATCAAGATCATTGTTTTCCTCCCACTCGTCAGGAAGTCCGTCCTCATCAGTATCCTCTCGTGGACCTCCAGGAGAAAGCACGCCACTGGCAAGATTGGCGATAGCTTCATCAGTCAAAGCAATGTCCCAAACAGCAACATCATCAATGGAGCCATTGAACCAGTTGCCTGAAGCGTCAAAAACACCACCGCCACCAATATTGAAATTGAATCCAGAAGTTGGAAGAGGGACTGGAGATCCTCCAGAACCTGATAACTCTCCATCAATATAAACTGATTGTCCTTCAGCAGTTCCCTTCACTGCGATATGCCTCCAACCATCACTGTCTGGTCCAAAAATTACATTAACAGCACCGGCAGTGACAGTCCACAGCTGCATCTGGCTTGCATTGGCCATGCCAAATTCGACCAAATCATTTTGTCCAAATAAACCCGTACGGTTGCCCTGGGATGCACTGAAATTGACCCAACCTGACATCGTGAACTCAGTCTTCTCGTTTAGCATTGCCACCTCACTGGACACGTAGTCGTCAATGCCATCGAATTGAATCGCGAAATCACTGGCAGATCCGGAAAATCCAGTCACATATTCTGGTTCCCCGTAAACAGTTCCATTATAATCACCTCTCAGGTCAGCAGTCTCATTTGCACCCTGATCATCAAAGGTCCAATAGGCGAGCGGAGGTTCAATGTCAGGAACATCAGGAAAGCTATTCTCATCTAAGGGATCAGTGCCTGCTTCAACCTCGTCTGCGTCGGAAAATTGATCACCGTCAGTATCCGCGTTAAGTGGGCTCGTTCCGTTTTCCACTTCTGCACCGTCAAGTAATCCATCTGCGTCGGAATCTTCCAGATTTGGATCCGTCCCTGTATTGGTGGCACTGACAAAGACGCCCGTATTGGTCTCAACGTTATCGTTAAGGTCATCATTATCAGTGTCAACGTCCTGAGGGTCCGTTCCATTTTCAAATTCATCAATGTTAGTCATTCCGTCCTGATCAGGATCTCCCTCAGCACCATTGTTAGGATCGACGTCTCCATTATCCTCTGGGTCCAGATCATTATTAATCTCCCAGCTATCAGGTAACCCATCCTCATCCTCATCAAAAACTTGTGACGATACAATCTGTATACCATGAATACCTGAATTGCTGCTTCCGCGGATGATCTGAATGGATTGAGTGTCACCACTGAGTCCTTCAAAAACTGCATAATTGGCTTGGGGGTTTCCATCGCCAGTATCCTCAGTTCTTAGATAGTTGGTCGGGAATCCTCCAGCATGCTGGGAGAAGGTATTATAGGAATATGTTTCTCCGTCCTGCAGGGAAACTTTACCTGTCCTGCCGTTCCCGTCACTGCCGAAATAAACGTAGATATCGTAATTTTCACCAAAGGTAAAAGCATCAATTCCACTGATATTCACGTCAGAATATCCTCCAGCACCGACCGCATCAATGTAACCGTTCATGAGTTGATTATCCCCATTACTTACACCATTGTTCGTGTTCCAAGTTCCATTGCAGCTCCACTCCACAGTGACTCCGCTATTACCCGCCCTGAGCATCGGCGCCTCCATCAGTACTGATCCAGCCAGAAGATGGGACAATACCAGCCACTGTCGTTTCGTCCATGACAGTATTATCACGGTCACTATTAAAACTGAAGCCGATCGAATCCTGAGCAAAAATGTACACAGAAGAGGCTAGTAAGATAAAAATTGCAGAGGTAAGTGCTTTCATAGTAACTATTTTAACTACTATTCTCTCATATCGCCCCTTAATCGACAAGGCTTTAGCTATAAAATTCTTGTCTCTTGCACGATTCAAACTGCGCCATAAATTATCCACCCGTGAAAATGAAAGAAATTTTAGCCGAAGCTGCAAATAATGCCCGTGGATTAGCCATTGACGCTATTCATAAATGCTCATCCGGTCATCTGGGTCTGCCTCTCGGTGCTGCAGAGATTGGAGCTGTATTATATGGGCAATCACTTGCCTATAATCCCGCTGATCCAAAATGGATTAACAGGGACAGATTCATCCTTTCTGCCGGGCACGGTTCTATGTTTCTTTACAGCTGGCTGCACTTGTCGGGGTATGACCTTCCTCTGGAAGAGGTCATAAATTTCCGTCAACTCGGTAGCAAGACTCCGGGACACCCAGAATTTGGCGAAACTCCCGGAGTCGAAGCCACGACAGGGCCTCTCGGACAAGGGATCGGCAACGCGGTCGGTTATGCAGTGTCAGGTAAGATGGCCGCGGCACGATTCAATACAGAAAGTCACACAATTATTGACCATCATGTTTTTGCTCTTGCCGGTGACGGTTGTCTCCAGGAAGGGGTCTCGGCTGAAGCTGCAGCATTTGCAGGTCACTTCAATCTCGACAATCTCATACTGATTTATGATTCCAATGACGTGACGCTAGATGCGATGGCCGTTAAAACTCAGACCGAGGACACTGGTGCTCGGTTCGAGGCGATGGGTTGGGACACAAATACCATTGATGGTCATGATTTGGACGCGATTAATGAGGCAATAACAAAAGCCAAGTCGGATGACAATGGAAAGCCTAAATTAATCATCTGCAAAACGGAAATTGGAAGAGGAATCCCTGAAGTAGCAGGAACGGCCGCCGGGCACGGAGAGGGCGGTGCAAAATTCGCGGCATCAGCAAGGTCAGGCCTCGGACTCCCTGAAGAAACTTTCCATGTGTCAGAAAATGTCAGCTCCTACTTCGCTGAACATGCCAAAGGGCTTGCTGAAAAATACGATGAATGGAAAATAAAATTTGATGAATGGAGCTCAGCAAACCCCGAAAAGGCTCAATTACTTTCTGATGGACTCGGGGGTAAGGTTCCCGAAAATCTGATGGATCTGGTTCCGGCCTTTGATGCTGGAACCAAGCTTGCCACCAGGGCAGCGGGAGGAGAAGTCCTTCAGCCGATAGCTGAGGCCATGCCCATGCTGGTCTCGGGAAGTGCTGACCTTTATGGATCAACTAAAAATTACATCAAGTCAGCGACAGACTTTGAACCACAAAATGATAGCCCTGAAGGTCGCAATATATGGTTTGGAATAAGAGAGCACGGAATGGGCTCAATCATGAACGGAATTGCCTATGATGGCATTTTCCGTGCGAGCGGAGCCACTTTTGCCGTTTTTGCTGATTATATGAGACCATCCATCAGGCTCGCGGCACTGGCTCACCTGCCAACCATTTATATCTTCACCCATGATTCTGTTGGGGTCGGCGAAGATGGACCAACTCATCAACCTGTCGAAACTGTGTCCGGACTCAGGGTCATCCCTGGACTCGATGTGATTCGACCTGCAGATACCGAAGAAACGGCAGCTGCTTTCGTCGGCGCTCTGCAACGAAGTGACGGACCCACTGCCTTAATGCTGACGAGACAGGGAATACCTAACATGGATAAAATTAGCGTTGAAGAGCGCCGGTCCGGAACGCTCAGAGGAGGCTACATCGCAAAGAAAGAAGAAAGAGATTTAACCGCGATACTGCTGGCCAGTGGTAGTGAGGTTCAACATGCCATGTTAGCCGCTGAAAAAATAGGTGATGGGGTCCGAGTCGTATCGATGCCATGCTTCGAACGCTTTGACAGAGAGCCTCAAGAATATCGCGAAGAAATTCTCCCAAGTTCCTGCACAAAAAGAATTGCCATCGAGGCCGGTGTCAGTGGACTGTGGTGGAAATATGTTGGAGATAAAGGCAAAGTCATTGGCATTGACCGTTTCGGCATCAGTGCGCCTGGAGAAACCGTCATGACTGAACTCTCAATGACGCCCGAAGCTCTGATCGAGGCAGCTCAGTAGGAACTCACTTTTGCCCGGGCCCTAGGATCCCCATTGATCCGAGCCAGTCCGCACAACGGTCAGGCCAGGTATGTACCGGATTATTTGACTTCCTCATACCATATCCGTGCCCGCCCTTGGAATAGATGTGCAATTCACCAATGACTCCACTCTTCTTGAGAGCAGCATAGAGGAGCGCTGAATAATAGGCCCGGTCCGAATCGTCATGAGTAATCGCAATGAAGGTTGGAGGAGTACTCTTGTTTATATCAACAAGGTCCGATAACTGGTCCTTGTTCTTTCTGTCACCCAGATATGCAGGATAAATCGGTATCAGAAAATCAGGCCGAGAACTTAAGTCATCAACGTCATCGATCCTATCATAGGTTTTATCCTCATAATGGGTCCCGCTCATGACTGCAAGATGACCTCCTGCGGAGAACCCGAGAACACCTATCCTGTTCGGATCAATGTCCCAGACCTTAGACTTTGAACGCACGATTCGGATGGCTCTTTGAGCATCCTGGAGCGGTAATGCGTGCGGTTTTTCCGGATCACGTCGAGGGACACGGTACTTAAGTATGAAAGCGGAAACGCCTAAAGAATTAAACCATTCTGCAATTTCAGTCCCTTCATGAGTCCATGCCAGAATATTATATCCCCCGCCCGGGAAAATAATTACGGCTGCACCATTAGACTTGTCCTTCGGAGCCTTGTAAACGGTAATGGAAGGGATATCGACGTACGCAATTCTCATCTTCCCAACCTTATCGACCGTAGTTGGCTTCTTTCTTTTCTCGATTTCTTCCGGCTCATCAGGAACAGCACCGGATGGCCAAAGGTTAATTTCTTGGTGCTCATCCGCAGCCAATGACGCGATCGAAAGAGGAAAAAGAATAACTAGTGAATAAAATAAACGGACAGTTAATGGCATCATAAATAGGATATTTGGCCCTAGTAAATTGCGGGAAATTTAATCAACTTTAGGAGGATTGATTTTTAAATGGTTGCGGCAAAATTCTATTTGCATGCTCAGCCATGATTCATCTCCCTCCGGAACAGGCAATTCATTCCTCCCTCCTCCAACCGTAACGCAGGGGATCTTAAGTTCATTGGCTCGATCCCGAATCATCAGAGCATTGATCGGATGATGAATCTTGTCTTTCTTGGGAGCGTTAGAATAAATGAATAATGGAGCCTCCCCCTCATCCATGTACTTCATGACCAATGAATCGGTCCCTAACGGTTGAACGTGCCCAATTGCAACTTGAGCCTTAGAGCTGAGCCTAGAAACAGGATCCTTGGAATCTGCTACTGCAAGATCATCACTATAGGCAAGCCACTGACTGATGAGAGCTCCGGCAGAAGCGCCTCCAACACAGATCTTTCCAGGATCAATGTTCCATTCCTTAGCATTGGAGCGAATGAACTGAATGGCACGCCCGCAATGACGCATGATTTTAAGGTATTCGTTCCTCGAACTCTTATGCTCAGGCTCATCTTTGGAGATGTAATTATTCTCAACGTACTCATTGAGCATGCCATTTCTTAGAACATCATTCTTGCGATCAATGAAAGGGTAATTACAACTCACCACAGCGTATCCGTTTTCAATATAGGTCCTGATCATTTTGCCTCCATTGTTCCTGACACTCTTCTTGTCACCTCCACTAAAACCTCCGCCATGAAACCATACATAAACTGGTGCAGGGTCACTAGAAGCCTTGGCCGGATAATAATCCAACACATTGCGCTTATGCTTATCAGAGTAACGGACATCCAATTCTTTCTTAAATTCATCATCCTTATCCTCGCCCTTGTTTTGACTCCTTGCCTTCCTCATCTCCTTCAGATGAGTCATAAGTTCACTATATGTTAAGACCCCGTCATTATTGGCATCTGACCGAGGGAATCTTTTGAAATAGGCTCTTATCCTCTCCTCATTCTCAGAGCTCGGTTCAGCACCGCACGAGAGACCAGATGCACTTAAAATAAAAAAACTAAATATGGTAAGGGATTTTAAAGGCATAAAAAAACTTAACTTCATTCTTATTATTGTGCGAGAACCCTTTTGTTTAATAATTTTCATTCTTCACAATTGCTTTGGAATAAGCTAACTGTTTATAAAGAGGATGGAGAAGAAATCAGGTGAATTTGAAAAGAGTCCAATAAAGGCTCGATGGCTCTGGCTGATCATTCCTCTCCTCATCGGCGGTTGTTATACGCAGAAAAAAGGATATCAAAAAGTTCGTGACATGCGGCAGCTTGAAAGGATACCGCAGACGGATGTCCTTTCACTCATTGATGGTGAGGTCAGCATACGAGGCAAAGCAGTCAGTTCGAGTAATACAGTCAAGGTCAATAGCGAGAAATCCAAATCTAGAATCATTGGGCCGAACAATAGACGGCGCGACGATTCAACGTTCAGTAACAACAAAAGAAGCTCAATCTTTGTCAGTGGAAAATACAGCGGCACAAAATGTTTCTACTGCTATTATAAAAAGGAAAAACGCTCAGAGGACTCGGACGGGAACGAGAGCTGGTCAACGGTGGAGTCAGGAACTCGACACGTAGGATTCTTCAGAATCAAAGACAGCACAGGAGACGTGCTCGTCTCACTCGATTCACTAATAAAAGAAGCAAGAAAAAGCCCCAGCCTAGGAACAGACTATCGTCGACGCAGAGGAGATTATCGGTGGACGGAAAGAAGGATAGATATTGGAGAGAAAATTTTCGTCTTTGCAATGGCCGTGCAGCGGAGCAGTTATTACGAGCTCAACTTTGCCAAGGAAGGGTCCTATTCTCCGATCCTCAGTGATGGTAACGCCGTATCGTCCCGGACCAAGCAAGGAGGCATTGGGGTCCTGCTCACTTTCACAAGCCTAGTATGCCTTTCTTTGGGGGTCCTTTTCTTATGTTTCATGATCAAAATTCACCGGATCCTGGTATTTCTGTCTATACTCTCAGCCCTGAATGTACTGATCCTCACTGTGATGGGAATCAACATGATGGCCGCTGACATTAAGGACGGCGATAAACGACTCAAACGCCATGAAGCCAATGCCAAATTGGCAATTCTTAAAATACTCGAACAACCTTTCGAATGGGAATCGGTCCCTCAATTAACAGAGACTATCAAAGATGAGAAACCCAAAGCCCGCGCCATTGGAATCAGGAATGACTATGCTGCGGCCATTGAAAGGAACAACGCCATCCTCAAACGGTTCCCGGAAAAGCATCTCTCAAAGTTCTGGAAAATATATGAACAAGAATCCATCTTTGGACCCGAGGAAGAGCGCCCGAATGACTCAGAAATAATCAAGAGCCCCATGCCTAAATTGTTGTCATGGGGCGGTGGATTACTTGCCTTGGTCGGTGGAATATTCGGCACATTGCTCGGCTTCAGAAGAATCAAAACCAAGAGATACATTGAAAATGTTCCCACGTCACTTTCGACAGGACTGGCCTTCGGTCCTTCAGAAATTAAAGGAACTACTGTCCTTTATGAAGGTAATGAGCACCGGGTCATTGGTCCACTGACCAAAAAAAAGTGCCTCTATTACCGGTACAAGATCACTGAGGAACGAGGCTCAGGTAAAAACAAGAAAACGGTCACCATTGAGGACCGTACCGAGATGGTTCCTTTCCTCTGCAAGGATGAGGAAGGATACACGAGAGTCGTTCCGTTCGGTGCTGAATTCATATGTGAGCAGAAAAAAACAAAGAGCTCAGGACGCCGAACTTATTATGAATGGCACATTGCTGAAAATCAGGAAATCTACCTCCTCGGCTCGGCCGTGATCGAACCAATCGCAGGAGAGAGCCTGCAGATGGCAGATGGTGACGATGATGATTTTCCTTTCCTTATTTCAGACAGGACCGAGAACGAGACCATGCTTAAGATAAGTCGAGCCGGCCTATTCCGAATCAGTTGCGGTTTCATCGGCATAGTGACACTGGTCCTCCTCTATTTTGCCGGGACCGGTTCCTATTCTCCGAGCGATTTTATCTTATCATCCATGACCGCTCCGGCCTTCCTCATTGCCAGCACTTTCATTCTCATGTTCAATGATCTGGTATTCTTAAGGAACAGGGTCAAGAGGGCCCATTCCAATATCGAAGTCTCCCTACAAAAACGCTCAGAGTTAATCCCTAATATCGAGTCCGCAGCAAAATCATACCTCGAACACGAAAAGGAAGTTCACAGGAATATCAGCGAATTAAGAACATCGATCAGTCAGAAAAAAAAGTTCTCGACGGAAGAAATTGACGCAATCATGCACACCGAGAATCAATTGACAGAACGAATGTTTGCCTTGGCAGAGAAGTATCCAGAACTCAAAGGACATGAAGCGCTCGGTAAACTGATGGAGGAACTCCGACTCGTTGAGAATGAAGTGGCCTTAATGCGTCAAGGTTACAATGACAGTGTCGAGCTGTACAAAACGACCTCGCAAAGAATCCCTGAAGTCTTTTTGGCCAAATCGTTCGGATTCAAGGACTCAAACTTTCTCAGGACAGAACTTTCGGTCCGTAAAAAACCTGAAATTAGCTTCGATTAAAAGTCCAAATAATCATTTCCAGGAAAAGCTCATCTTCGAGTAATAGGTCGTATCCAACTTCTCAGAAACTGCAGGCTCGGTCTCATATTCATTCTTAATGCCAAGTTTCAAACTCCAATGATCACCATTTCCGATCGGAAAAACGAGCGTACTATCATGAACGAATCGGTTATTACCTGAACCACCGATCCCGGGAACGTAGCTCAACTGATTAGCGATCGATACTATGTCGTTAAATTTGTAATTATGGGTCAGGCCCAGATCCAGGGTCAGGGATGACTCATCATCCTTGATCGTTTGATAGTCAGTGAACCGGTATCCAAGACCTGACCTAACGACCAAAGTTTGCTTGTCCCTGTTAAGTAACCTGTAAGAAGCACCTGCACCAGTAGTCGAACGTAAATTCACGGAAGTAATGTCATCACTTTCAAGCTCGGACCTCAAGTACCAACCAAGCGAATCCTTGAAAAAGTATTCGTAAGAAGCTCCACCAGCTATACGATCCGCAGTCTTCTCAGTGTTCTTTTCCCTGTCCTCATATTCAGCAATAAATTTCAGTTCGTCCTTGGGACCTTTCCTTGCGACCAAAGCATTAGCTCCGAGACTCATTTCCTCGATATTTCCCTGCTTCCCAAGCAGATCAAATCCTGCTGAGAAGATCCAATTCTTTTTAGGGTCCTTGCCCGGATCCGGTTTGAGACTGAGGATCTGAGTCAAACTCACGAGTGAGTTTGAATTCTCTTCTCCTATTCTCACCTTATCACCTTTAGACTTCACAGATCCTGTGACTGTCTTTCCTCCCTTAAGATTTGCTAAGACCGGATCCTCTGTCTCAAATGAAAGGACCTCACTCTGCTTTACCTTGATCGTTCCTGCGTATGTTGTCTTAAGAATAACTGTGCCGTCCTCGACCTTGATGATCTTTCCGGAGAGCCGAGAACCATCCGAAATTTTTAGTACATCAGCAATGACTGAAGATGACAATATAAGGGCAAAAAAAATCAAAAGAGAAAATTGTCTCATGATAATGAAATAAGGTTATTTTTAGGAAATATTATTTGAGGGAAGGGGGGGGAGTACAAAAAACCTCTCCTTACAACAAAAGTAAAGTAAATCTCTTTAAAAACCTTATCTGGAATTTTCTTTCAGAAAGGGTCTCGGAACTAAATTCAAGGATTTGTATGTATTTGAATCTTCAACAATTTCAATGGTCTGGTCACATTCAATTTCTGTGAATTTTTGAGTGTTACCCGTCAGTGGCCAGAAGATTTCAAGGCTTTGTACCTTTCCTGCACTGCCCGTTCCTATGATCTGTCGAAGGGGATTCGCGCCGAAACTACCACCAGAACAAACGTGCCTATAAACTGAACGCATCTTTCCATCCTCATTGAAGTCAGCCCTGATCCTTGCACCAATGGCTGACCGGTTCGTTTTCTTACCGACAAGTTTAACAGTAATTGAATGATTCTTGAATCCAGGATTCTCAAAGAGTGCGTCACTGAAAGCATCGCCCGGATACGCACCTCCGAGTTGCTCGAAAAGGTCAAGGTCTCCATCATTATCAAGGTCAGCAAAAGACACCGCGTGCCCCTTCTGCAGATGACCCAGTCTGGAAGCCATGGTCACATCAACAAATTTTCTACCACCAACATTCAAATACATCAGGTTTGGCATGAGGCTACCGAATCCCGGATCACCGGTCCCTAGATAAAAGTCAAGGTATCCATCATTATTAATATCACCAAAGTTCGAGCCCATAGGGAGGATAGGGTCCTGGAGCCCCGCATCAGCAGCAACATTTATGAAATTCCCCTCACCATCGCCACGGTAAAGGCACAGCGTTTCAAAATTAGCCTCTTCTTTTAGCCGGTGAGCAGCAACATGTTCAATGTTCCCAGAATAGCTTGAAACAAAAATATCCAAGTTCCCATCATTGTCATAGTCCCAGAACCAAGCAGGAAAACTAGAAGAAGGCCCAGTCACCTTCAGTTTTGAAGCCAGATCCGTGAAGGTCCCGTCTCCATTATTGTGGTATAGCCTGTTTTCGGAACGAAAGTTTGAAACGTAAAGGTCTGGGTATCGATCATTGTCATAATCTCCCCAGCTCACACCTTTAGTGAAGCTGTCATTTGTAACACCAGCGCTCAAAGCAACATCAACAAAACCCAGTTCCCCATCGTTTCGAAACAACTGGCAAGGAGCAGTATTTCCAGGAGTAGTTTCATTGCCTACAAAAAGATCAAGGTCCCCATCATTATCAAAGTCTGCCCAACCCGCGGTCTGGGTCGGACGATGAATATTAGCGAGCCCAAGATTAAAACTCACGTCCGTGAATGTTCCGTTCCCGTTATTCCTGAGTAAGGAATTAGGGTAACCGCCGGCAGCCGCAAGCCAGGCACCTCGAAGCACGAAAATATCGAGGTTCCCATCATTATTAAAGTCCGCCGGTTCAACGTTAAGGCCACCATAAATTCCCTCAAGTCGAGTCGTAATCTTAGGCTCACTGAACGAACCGTCCTCACGGCTAATAAAGAGCTTAGGAGACGCATCGGATGCCCATGAAGTCGTGAAAAGGTCCAGATAATTATCATTATTAAAATCATCGATCACAACTCCTCCTGATAAATTGAACGTGTCAATGCCTAGATCAGCAGCAATATTATGCAGGACCGGGAACTGGTGATTGCTGCGGAAAGATTCCTCAGGGATTAAATATTCCTCAGGAATAGATCCCGGATACTGATCGAGTGTCATCCACGCAATATTTAATAACCACCTTGCTCTATAATGCCAGACTGATTTTGCAGGAGCCTTTTTGAGAACCTCATCAAAGTATCTGATGGCGTTCCGAGAACCTTCCTCCTTCGAATGAATACCTCCGCCGCGAATAGGAAGAATGCAACTGTCAGGCGTGAACCTAGCACAACAGTTCTCTGTCTCCCCTCGTCTCATCCAGGCAACTCCAAGCATAAAAATATTCTCCATGACCCTGTTCTCTTCGATCGAACCTTCCACTTCGGGTAAAAGATCATAGGCGAGCTTTAAATGCTTAATGCCTTCGGTCTCATTCCCCAGATTAAGTTCTGCCCATCCAAGTATGCGGTGATGGAACCAGTTCTCTTTGACCGGCGTTTGGGGAGTCGCCTTGGCAAGGAGTTCTCGGGCCTTCCTTGCTCGACCATCACCCAGATACTGATTCTTCGTAGAAGTTAAATCCCGGATCCCTGCAAGTAAACCGAGCATCTTTTGGTGACCTTCCTCATCCCTTTCAGTGTTCTCTATCTTAAAAGATTTACGTTCCTCGATTCGGTAATTATCTTCCAGTTCTTCTTCAGGGTTTTCCTTACAAGAAACCGAAAAAAACAAAACACAAATCATCAGCCCTGGTACTAAAATCCAGTCACTAATCTTATAATTTTGGAAAACGAGTCTCTTCAACATCAGTGCCGCTATTGAGAGATCCGGGTAATAATCACCTTATGCTTCCCAGAAGGATACTGATGAGTGGTCTCCTCTCCATCAGGCCACCTAACTTTAATATTCTTAACCCTATTACCAACACTCAAACCAAAAAATAATCCGGGTGAAGACTGGGACAGGTAACTGCCACCGGCTCTGATCTCATCAGTTTGAGAAGATCCATCAGTTAATTCAACGCGGACCCTTGCTCCGACACCGGTAGGATTACCGGGCCCGTCAGAGAGTTGAATAATGAAAGATTTGTGTCCGGAATCAGAATTTACCTTATTTTCAAACAATTTCATTTTCCCGTCATTGATACCAACCGCAAAATCAACCCACCCGTCATCGTTCAAATCACATGATGCTAGTCCCCTCGCATCTTCAGGAACTGCTAGCCCACTTCTGTTAGGCCAGACTTCATTGAAGGAGCCCGAACCATCCCCAAGCAATAAAACACTCATCCCACCTGCCATCCTTCCGGTCTCTCTCTGAGGGTGATAAAAATTCTGTACTAAATAAATGTCAGCTTTCCCGTCCCCATTAACCTCAGTAGCAATGACACCGAATCCTGGAGCAATCTGACTCAGTCCTGGCAAAGGCACTGCCTTGAAATTAGCTTTACCGTCATTAATGAAAACAACACTCTTAAGGTAATTAACCTCAAATGCCTCCGATTTCTGGAGCGCTGTCTGAGTATAAATATCTGTCAGGGTAGCTGAAGCAAACTTGTGATAAGTGTTGAACTTTTCTTTCACAAAAGGCATGGCATTCTGCGAGCAGCTCTTTCCACGGACAGGCAAAATACAGTCTTCATCAACTTTGGCTTCGACGATCCTTGGTGTGGATGATTCACCAAAGGTGCCATAATAAATTTGGGACGGTTTCTCCTTCGATGGATGATACTTGGTATTGAGTCCAAAATTAGTAGCCACATAATCAATGTCCCCGTCACCGTCAAGATCCCTCCCTGCAAGGCCATTCCACCAGCCCGAGTATTTTTCAAGTCCTGAGCTCTGAGTAGTTTCTTTCAATTTGCCCTCATTGTTTATAAATATTCGAACCGGCCCCCACTCAATACTCAATAACAAATCCACCCATCCGTCCCCATTCGCATCCGACCAAAGCGCACTGGTCACCATTCCACATTTTTCAATTCCCGGGCAAAGTTGCTTAGTACGATCAGTAAATAGTACCTTCTCTCCTTTAACCGTTTCATTAAGTAATAGTGTACTCTTTGGGCTAGTAGGATATTTTCCGGGGCGCAATCGTCCCCCAACAAAAAGATCCAGGTCCCCGTCACGGTCAAAGTCAGCTGCAGATGCCACCGAACCACTGACCATGAGGTCAGGTAATGTTCCCTCAGGAGCATGCTCAAATGCCCCTTTACCGTCATTTAAATATAACCTGTCTCTCAGTTCTTCGGCCTCAGACTCCACGCCCCCACTCACAACGAACAGGTCCGTGTCTCCGTCACGGTCCGCATCAAACAACAAAGGGCTCATGTCCTCAGAACTATTGTGGGCTGAACTTGCAGAAATTTCCTTCCAGGATATCAAGCCTTCATGGTTATGGTGGATGGCAAGAGGTTCAGAACGCGCTGAGCCGAGTACTATTTCATCAACACCGTCTCCATTCGTATCTCCCACAGCTATTCCAGGGCCTAAATGAGAGAGCTTATTGGGCAGTAATGGCTGCAATGCAAAATCATTAAAAAACGTCTCCTTATGAGATGCCGGCTTAATCGATTTAACAGCAGCAAACATTGGCTCGGTGCCGGTTCCCTTTATCGGTTCTTTTGGAATAGAATTTTCATTGCTCTGCGAGACAACATAATGAGATCCGGCCAAGAGATCCTTAAAAGACTGTTTGATTCCACCGGGCCATTCCACCTCAAGACGATCAATTCTGTCCTTATCTCCAATTCCAAAATGCATAACAGGACCATTGCATGAAGAAAATCCGGTCATCGGATTCATGATCTTTGTTTGTTTACCTGCACCAGAATCTGCACGGATAATAACACCGATCCCATAACGATTAGATGCATTACCACGAAGAGAAATAGTGACCCTGTTCCGGGCACTATCATTGCGAAATATCTTGACCGGTTCATCAAGACTCGCGACTACAAGGTCAAGATCTCCGTCCCGGTCAAGGTCCCCAGTCGACGCAGAGTAGCTTGCTCCTAAATGGTCAAGGCCCCAGTCCTTGGAAACGTCCTTGAACTTTAAATGACCCATATTCTGAAAGGCCTGGTTCGTATCTTTCTGCAGCCCAGTTTTTTTCCAAAGTTGCCATTCTTCCCTTCCCTGAAGCATGGATTGGGAATATGGAATGAATTTCTCCTTACCATCCACTACAACTCTAAAATACGCGTCCGGGTTACGGATATTTGCACTCATCCCATTGGAAATAAAAACATCAGTGAATCCATCATTATCAAAATCAGATAATTTAACAGCCCATGACCAGCCCGAAGCTGCAAGACCGCTGAGCCATGCACTTTCAAGAAAACGTGAAGTCCCGCTATTAATGAAAAGTGCATTTCGCATTAACTGACGCGGAGTAGAAGTATCCATGAAATTTTTAAACATGGTCATGTCTCCCATGGCTATTTTTGACTTGTAATGCGTGGTCGCAGCCATGTCTAAAACGAAGAGGTCCAATAACCCGTCATTATTAAGGTCAGCCGTATCACTGCCCATTGAAAACCATGTCGAATGAGGAACTGCTGATTTTATAACGTTAGTGAATGACCCGTCCCCATTATTGCGATAAAAACAATCAGGGTCCTGGAAATCATTAGCGACATAAATGTCAATTAATCCGTCACCATCGTAATCGAACCACGCTGCCGATAACCCATATGCCTGATCTTCGATCCCAGCTTCTTTCGTCACATCACGGAACTTACCTTTACCGTCATTCTCAAACAATCGGTCAGGGCGACCAATGGTCCTGATTGCATACTTACCATCTGGCTTCTTATAAATTTTATAAAATGGTTTGAACTCAGGACGAAGCACTGGTTCCCCGTCTGCTTTATAGTAGGCCGCTTCCTCCGCAGTCGGTAAGCCTCCGGCACGAATGAGACGGTTCGTTATGAGATAATAGTCCAGATCACCATCATTGTCATAGTCCGCAAAGTGAGCGGAGAGGCTCGCGTCCTTGACATCAATCCCACAATCCTTGGCGGACTCAGTAAAAACACCTTTACCATCATTAATGTAAAGCAGGTTCGGCGTGTCGTAATTACAAACATAAATGTCAAGGTCTCCATCATTATCAATATCAACAAATTGCGAAGAAACACTCCAATGTCCTTTAGCAGATACGCCGGATTTCGATGTAATATCCTCAAATTTAAGCTTACCTACCTGCTTATAAAGAACACTGTTTCTGGGGCCCCCGGTACAATAGATATCATCCCAACCATCTCCATCAATGTCTCCAATAGAAATGCCTCCACACGCGTAACCAAGAATATAAAGACGGCTCAGTGGATGCTGATTGTCGACCAAGTTAACAAAAGAAATACCGGACTCTTCTGCACCTATTGACTTAAAAAGGGCAGAACTTTTATCGAGGCCCTCGGATGCGTCCTCATGGGAATAGAGTTCTTTTAGCTCTCCCGGCTGAAGACTCACCTGCTGACTCGTTGGGGAAGAAGTGTCCAGACCTTTTTCCGATCTGTCCATACCTTCCTTTGATCCACACGAATTGCAGAAGCAAGCAGCGCACAGAAGAACAAAAGCTGAGATGTATTGTTGAGGTTTTCCCATACTTTTTGCCCGTTAACCGGAACCGATTGTTTGCAAAGGACTTATAATAGTGATTAGTGGGTATTAACGCAAATACCAAGTCCTACAAATATCAGATCATCGGGCCGTGGTTTCGACAGTCATCATACAAAGGCCTGAGAAAAAGGATGCCTAGGAACCGAACCAATAATTATTTAACCGAGGCTTAAATATTCTATCTCTTAGCAGTTCTAAAGTTCTATTCAGGTAAGGCTATGAGGCGAACCCTATAGAAGAGCCTACTCTCTCCAAGCGAAGTCGCACCCTCATCAATGAAAGTGGGAGCCTCATCCTCAGCAACGATAGAATCATCAAGTTCTTCCCAGAAACCTTCATTAAGGTTTTCTCCTGCCAGCGCCGTGCTCCGGTCCACAGCATAGAGTCCTCCTAGGACCGCGTTCCATGAAACGCGAATCTCGTCCTTGTCATTATCGATCTCGAAACCAGTAATTTGAAGAGGATCAGCTGCTGCTGGCGCCTCAATTTTAAGACTCACCTCATCAATATACATAATTTCTCCTCCGGCCGCGTTCGAGCCAACGTCCTGAAAACTCCAGATCGGAATAAATGATGTCGTTGGTTCTCCGTCCCCTCCCACCTCAGGAATCACTCCCTTACCGGTGACCTGGAACCAAGTATCTACAGGGATGTCTCCAACCGTAGTGATTCCATGCGTGGTCGCATTCGTATTGTTTTTGTTCCAGCGAAGAACTAATCGTATCGTATCATCAGTCGCCATTCCTCCTTCTGCAGGGCGGTAGTACCACGCACTATATTCATAATGTTTGCCAATCATGTCCGGCGTCACTTCGATGGCCTGTGGATCATCCACAGTCGCTGGTGGTGATGGAGCAACGAGACGTGCTTCCCCCCACTGAGCGCCACCGACCAAGTTAAATACAGCGGCCCCTTCACCGGCTCGAACAGGGTCAGACGTAAAATTGAAGCGATTATTATCACGCCAACCGGTTAGGTCACCCGACTCAAAGTCTCCATTAATGATCAGTTCCTCTCCTTCAAAAGGAGGCAGGACTGTTCCACTAAGATCAATTAAGACCTCAGGATTATTTTCATCATCACTTTCCAGAGTAACTGTAGCCTCAAAGAGTCCAAGTCTCACTCCCGGATCAAAGATCAGCGTTAAATCGACGCTCTGGCCAGGACCTACCTTTACAGGGAAAATGTTCTCAGCGAACTGGAAGTCCTCCTTGCTGGGACCAAGTAAAGAGGCCCCGATAATATTCAGATCCTGAGTGGAACCAGAATTTGAGATCTGAATTTTTCTTATGAATGGTCCCTCTCCTTGAACCAATTCACCGAAAGCGAGTACCGAACTGACCGCGAGATTAGGATCCTCGTCAGGAGTCGTCACTTTGATCTTAAAGTTATCGACATAGGCTGCTACTCCCGGCCCAGCGTCATTGGTCTTGTCATAGAAACTAAGGATAGGGACAATCGAAGTGGTCGGATTACCTTCCGCATCTGTCTCACGAATGGTCCCTGTCATGTTGAGGGTGTGCCAGGTATCTGCTTCAAGAGAATCCCAATTCCATTTTTGATTGTTGTTTTGTTGGTTGATACCGTTCCAACGGATGATCATGTTAAAGCGATCCGGACCATCGGCCGTATTAAATGTCGTGTCACTGGGGATATAAAGATCAATCTGCATATCGAAAGTATCTTGGCCAGGAACAGACTCAGTCGGAAGATTCAGTGATCCGGGCCAGGGCGCTCTGAGCTCTCCCCACGGACTGGTACCGGCCGGATCTCCAATATTAACAGATCCCACATTGCCGCGACCCGAATCGGTCGGATCAGCGATTACCGTAGTCTTAGCGTTATTATTACCGGCATTAAGTCCCCTGATATTATCGAAGTTATCCTCAATGAGAACAATCACATTCGCCTCTCCAACTTTGCCGCTGAGGTTCACGAGCTGGTCATCATCATTGGAGGCAATCTCAAGGACCGCCTCAAAAAGACCCAGTTCACCATCAGGATCAAAATTAATATCAATGTCCACGCTCTGGCCGGGGTCAATACTCAATGGCAAGTCTGCAGAAAGAGAAAAAGAGTCCTTATTTGCACCCGACAGCGTGAGCCCTGTCACCTCAAGGATCTCATCCTCGCCATCATTAATAATGGTCAAAGCCTCAGAATAAGGTCCCTGACCCTGTTCTAAATCACCAAAAGAAAAATCTGATGCCACGACTAAATTCGGATCATCAGGCTCTGGAGACACGGAAACCTCCAAAACAAAATTGTCCACATAAGCAGCCACTCCAGGCTCAGCGTCATTGGTCTTATCGTAAAAACTTAAGATTGGGATGACTGAAATGGTTGGATTTCCTTCCGCATCTGTCTCACGTATGGTCCCAGTCAAACTGAGTGTATGCCAGGTATCTGCTTCTAGTGAGTCCCACTCCCATTGTTGATTGTTGTTTTGTTGGTTGATACCGTTCCAACGGATGATCATGTTAAAGCGATCCGGAGCATCAATGGTATTGAAAGTCGTGTCAGAAGGGATATATAAATCCACCTTCATTGTAAAAGTATCGGTTCCGGGAACTGACTCTGGAGGAAGATCAATCGATCCTGGCCAAGGCGCTCTCAACTCTCCCCAAGGAGAGGTGCCGGAAGGATCTCCAATATTAACGGAACCCACATTGCCTCGACCTGAATCTGTCGGATCTTCAATGGTAATGGTTTTACCAGAATTGTTGCCATTGCCGAGCCCATTAGTCGTATCAAAATCATCCTCAAGAATAATGATGTTTTGAGCATTTAAGAATGAGCCAAGTAAAAGACCCGATATCAGAGAAGATAATATTTTTTTCATATTAAAATAAAATTAGAGCCTAACAACTCTTAGGTGAATGAATTCTTAACGACTTTTCCTCTGCAGAGAAAAACTAAAAATTCATTGTGAGTTTAAACTTAGCGCCTGCGACGTCTAAGAAAAAGAAGAGAACCAAGGATGCCAAGGACACCCACGCTGGGCTCAGGAATTGCACTTGTCGTTACTGAAATACTAACATTGTCAATGTAGGCAGCAACACCAGAAACTGCGTTATTAGTTTTGTCGTAAAAACTTAAAATTGGAACGATGGAAATGGTTGGATTTCCTTCCGCATCTGTCTCACGTATGGTCCCAGTCAAACTGAGGGTATGCCAAGTGTCCGCAGCAAGGGAATCCCAGTTCCATTTTTTATTGTTGTTTTGTTGGTTGATACCGTTCCAACGGATGATCATGTTAAAGCGGTCCGGACCGTCAGCAGTATCAAAAGTGGTGTCATTAGGTATGTAAATATCAGCCTGCATCACAAACGTATCTGTACCGGCAATGGCACCAGCAGGAAGGTCAATGGATCCTGGCCAAGGCGCTCTCAATTCACCCCAAGGACTGGTGCCGGCCGGATCCCCAATATTGACTGAACCAACATTACCACGACCGGATCCGGTAGGGTCTGCTATCGAGCTAGTCTTGGCTGAGTTGTTACCAGTGCCAAGCCCATTCGTAGTATCCCAATCGTTTTCAAGGATCGTGGTAGCTGCGTTAGCTGTAAATGAAAATAGAATTAAGAAAAGAAATATAGGAGCTTTCATTTTTTGTGGGATAAGTGATTTATTTAGCATCTAGACAGTAATTATCAAGATTAAAATAGTCATTTTCATTTATTTTAGTCGAAGGCAAAATTGATAATGGAAACTTTTTTTTAAGGGTTCTTATCGAACCCAAGATTATGTTTTGATCGGAAGATCTGGAGATCTCCACCATTTTGGCCAAGGAGAAGCTCCAGAGTGCCATCCCCATCAAGGTCAGTAGCAATTAAGCGCCTCGGGTCGGCCCTTGAGAAAAATCCGCTGTCATCCGGCCAGATCTCATCCAACTGACCATTATCCTTCGCTATCAATATGACACCAAGGCCTGCATTCATGCGGCCAGTCTCCCTCTGAGCAGCGTTAAAGTTTTGAGCTAGAGCGATGTCCTTTCGACCATCCCGATTGACGTCAGTTAATACAATATCCATGACCGGTGCCATCTGCGATAGTAAAGGCAGGGGCTCGGCGATGAATTTACCTTTGCCATCATTACGGAACAGCATTGTGGAAAGAGTATTCACTTCAAGACGCTTGGATTCTTTGATTGCCTGGGGCGTATAAATTTCACGAATCGTCTTACTCGCAAAAGAAGAGTAAGTAGGAACCCTATCAACCAAATGAGGCATGGCCGTGGTCGAACAGCTGCGGCCTCGGACAGGGAGGAGTTTGCCTTCCTTGTACTGAGCTTCGACAAGTTGCAATGTTCCGTTACCTCCAAAATCAGCTGCAAAAATTGTTGCGGGTTTCTCTTTTGATACGCTGTACTTGGTATTGGTTCCAAAGTTACCGGCAATGATATCATTATCACCGTCCTGATCCACGTCTCCGGCTACAACACAGTTCCACCAGCCAGTGAAATCATCGAGACCTAGGCTCTCTGTAATTTCATGGAACCCATCTTCTTTGTTCTGGTAAACCCGGACCGGACCCCACTCCGTGGCCAAGATAAGATCAGCTCTCTTATCACCGTCTATGTCAGACCATTTCACATCAGTGACCATGCCAGAGGAACTAGCAGAGCATTGGATTTTTGAAAATCGCCCCGCCTCATTTATCAATAGCACACTCTCGGGACCAGTCGGATAATTCCCAGGGACGAACCGGGATCCTACAAAAAGATCCAAATCACCATCATTATCAAAATCATGGGCCGCAACCCTACTTCCACTAAGATTTAAATCTGGCAAAATGCTCTTTGGAGCACGGCTTAGTTGGCCTGATCCGTCGTTAAGGTATAGCCGGTCCTGGTAATGCTCATGACCGGCAGCCTGACTGGCTCCACCACTGACCACGTAAAGGTCCTGATCACCGTCATTATCAGAATCAAACCAAAGGGCATCAACGTCCTCATAGATTTGATCCGCCTTTAAGGCAGGACATGGCGTGCGTCCGAATTGCCCTTTCTTATTCTGGATGAATAAAGCACTTTGCCTATCCCTCGCCGCACCAATGAAAACGTCCTTGTCCCCGTCAGAGTCCACGTCACCAATTGCAAGGGCCGGACCAAACCTGGAAAGTCGGTTAGGCAACAAAGGTTGTGATGTGAAATCATTGTAGAAATTCTCACTGTGGATAAAATTGATCCCAAGAGCCTCATCGATTTGAGAAAATAACCGGGCCTTAGGATTCGAAGCTTCGTCAGGGGATCCTGTCGTTCCTGTTCCGGATTCCGTGATCCGGTAATGCCAATCAGGAACAATGTTTTGGACTTTTTGTAAATGCCCACTCGGCCAATTAATGATGAGTTCTTCGGGGTCACCCCAAGAAGAAGGCCAACCAAAATGAATGACCGGCTCGGCACCGCTCATGTAACCGCGTGAGCTGGTCATGATGCGGTTCATTAATTGACCGTTAGGCATCTTCAAAGTGAGTCGGGCACCAAGACCAAAATAATTACTCTCTATGCCCTTAAGATAAACAAGCATCGACCGGTGACTATGACTAGAAGCACCTTTTTGAGAATTGTTACCTAAATTCATATAAATACCGACCGGGTCATTCATGTTATTGACCACAACATCCAGATCCCCGTCACGGTCAAGGTCGGAGAGGACCGCACCATGACTGACCGTTTCCTCGTTCAGTCCCCAGTCATCGCCTGGCTTCTCAAACTTAAAATTACCACGGTTACGAAAGGCCAAGTTCTTTTCCTTTAATCTTGGTGAATCGAGAAATATTTTCCTGAGCTCCTCAACAGTTGCACCATTCGCACCGGCCTGACGCATCCTGATGCTCTGGTCGGCGTCCTGAACGTTGCGCTCAATGCCGTTCGTGAAAAAGATATCCTCTAACCCATCATTGTCGAGATCACCAAAGATCGCGGCCCAGGTCCAATCAGTGCTGTCAATCCCTGCATGGAATGCGACATCGATGAATTTTCCGGTTCCCGTATTCACATGCATAACATTACGCATGTACTGGCGAGGCTCGAGATTATCTAGGAACCATGCCGTGTCAGTCATTGCTCCCATCATCGTTTTCTGCTTGAAGTGAGTCGTGGCAGACATATCAGAACTAAGATAATCAAAGCGGCCATCATTATTAATGTCCGCAAAGTCAGAACCCATTGAATACCATGAAGTGTAGGCCAGGGCATCCTTTGTCACCTCCTCAAATGTGGAATCCCCATTATTTCGGTAAAGATGATCCGGTGTATGGAAGTCATTGGAAACATAGAGGTCAGGCCAACCGTCATCATTATAATCCCACCAGACCGCTGAGAGACCATGTTCGCGGGCAATGTTAATACCGGAATCACGGGTCACGTCTACCAGCTTAGGCATACCACCTTTGCCTACACCGTCGTTACGAAAGAGTCGGTCATGAGTGCCAAGTTCGCGAGGCAGTCCATCAATCATTTCAAATTGATCGGCCTGGCTCGGGTGGGCCCGAACGATACCACTATTGTCTTTCTTGGTCAGGACCTTTCCTTTGAACATTTCTTTGATCGAAATGAGCCGTGTCGAGGTGCGATAAAAATCCAGGTCCCCGTCCCTGTCATAATCTGCAAAAGCAACCATGGTCGGTGCGCGGTAGGGATCTTTGCTTCCCCCCACAAAACCTCCACTGAAAGTACCCTTTCCCTGATTCATATAAATTTCGTCAGGATTGCCCTTGTTGCATACGTAGAGATCGAGTTGCCCGTCATCATTGATATCAGCAAAGGCGGCACCTGATCCCCATGACTCGGTATCAACAATGCCCGCCTCTTCTGTTACGTCCTCAAACTGCCATGGAGATTTTTGCCTGAACAGTTTATTGGGTCCGTCCTGTGAGACCATGAAAAGATCAGGTAACCCATTATTATCATAGTCTCCAACGCTCAGACCGGCTCCACTGAATAAATAATTTTTAATGTTTTCATTATTGAGTCGGTTGCGAAAATTCACTCCGATCGATGGGCCGTTTTTCCGGTAGAACCTTGCTCCGGAACTTTTCTTGGAATCGGAGATCATTACATTTCTCCTTAACTCCTTGCCCTCTACCCATTGATCTAATTGCTTGAAAGGGACCAATTCCCATTCAGTCTCAGCCTTAGAAGCTGTCTGTTCTGGCCTCGATCCATCACCACATGAAAAAAACATGAGTGGTAGAAAAATACAAAGGACCGGGTACGACTTCATTTTTATATCCATTCCTAATGGCCATTTATAGCTCAATTTTGTGTTCTTTGCTCCTAAGAAAATTAACCCTCCCCACAAACTAAAAAAAGCATTATGGTCTGAATAGGAGCTCCTCGAGAAGCTTCATCAAAAAAATCCTCAACTGCTCAAAGAAAAAAATGTTCATTCCCCGCATTTTAAAGTCTGTATTGACCGGACTTCTTACCATTTGTCCGTTCCTTTGCATTGCCCAGACAATCGTCATCAATGAAATCCATTACGACGAAAGTGACAAAATTGTCCGGGCCGAATTCATCGAGCTTTATAATGCAGGCGAAGACACAGTTGATCTGTCCGGCTGGTATTTTTCCGAAGGCATCGATTATAACTTTCAGGAAGGGACCACTTTAGGATCTGGAAATTATCTCATCATCGCAGAAGATCCTCAGACCATTGAATCCCAGTTCAAGATCAGTGATGCTCTTGGACCGTTCGAGAACGGGACCACCTTAAAGAATTCCGGTGAAAAAATTACACTGCGTGATCCGGACGGAAATAAAGTAGACGAAGTTAATTATTCGCTTGGATTCCCCTGGCCCATGGTCGGGGATGAGAGGGGGGCTTCTTCGGCCAGTCCATCGATCGAACTCATCAATCCGAAACTGGACAATGATCTTGGAGGGAACTGGAGAGCTTCAGGTTTTCCTGTAACCACAGCGACTGTTGCTGGTGGGCCAAAAAAATTCATCAGCTCGGGCGATATCTGGGAATACTTAGACAACGACAGTGATCTTACCGAATCTGAGTGGGCCACGGACTCCTCCAACACTGATAATTGGAAGAGTGGACCGTCCCAGCTCGGTTACAATGAGGGTGACGAGGCGACCCTAGTCGGGGACGGAGATGGAGACTTTAGTACTTCTCCACGTGCTGTGACGACTTATTTCCGCACCAGCATCGAAGTTTCCCAGGTCGAGGGATTCTCCAACATGCTGTTCCGATTATTACGTGATGACGGGGCCGTCATTTACGTGAACGGCGTAGAAGCATTCAGGGACTCCATGCCTGAAGGAAAAATTGATGCTGAGACTCTTGCCAGCAGAAGTCAGGGAGGCTCCTCTGAGAGGACCTTCTATGAGTATAGTGTTTCTCCGAGCCTGTTCACGAATGGAACCAACGTGATCGGTGTAGAAGTTCACCAGAGGAGTACCGGTAGCAGTGACATGAGCTTCGATCTTGAGCTGATCGGTGAGGTCGGAGGGACGGTTTCAAATGCCACTCCCACGCCCGGCTCAAGGAACAGATCCTATTCATTAAAATCTCCTCCTCAATTAAGGCAGGTCAAACACAGTCCCGTAGGACGGGAGCAGGAAAAAGATAAAACTATAAAATCAGGTGAAGAAGTTCAGGTCAGCGTCAAGGCCACTGATCCTGAAGGAGTAGCTCAAGTCATGTTGGAATACCAGATTGTGAAACCGGGCGATTACATCGAATATGATGATCAACGATATAATAGCGATTGGGTTGTTCTGGAAATGGTCGACGACGGGACCCGAGGAGATACTACCGCAGCAGACGATATTTTTTCAGTCATTATACCAACAAACGTCCAAAAGAACCGGCACCTGATCCGTTACAGAATCCTTGCCACTGACGTGAGCGGAGTCTCTATCAGAGGACCCTATGAAAATGACATGGGTTACAACTTTGCCTATTTCGTTTATGACGGCACACCGGACTGGAGTGGTTCGGCCCGCTCGAACGGCTCAAAGACCACTTTTCCCGGCTCCCTCATGTCAAGCATCCCCACTTATTTTTTACTGACTAAAGAATCATCAGTGACCTCTTCCCAGTTCGGAGGATACGGAGGATCAGAATACCAATGGAAAGGAACACTCGTATACGATGGCAGAGTTTATGACCATATCAGGTACCGGCCCAGGGGCGGAGTTCACCGGTTCCAGTTCGGGAAGAATTTTTGGAAGTTTGATTTTAACCGAGGAAGACGGTTCCAGGCCCGTGACCGGGCAGGTAAAAAATACAAGACGAAGTGGGACAAGTTAAACTTCTCATCAATCGTCCAACAGGTGAACTTTGGAAATAGAGGTGAGCAGGGCCTATTCGAGAGTGTTGGATTCAAGTTGTTCGAGCTTTGCGGGGTCGAGTCATGCAAGACCCATTACCTGCAATTCTATGTAATAGACAATGCCAGCGCCTCAGGGGCGAACCAGTACAGCACTGATTATTATGGTCTATTTCTAGCCATCGAACAGATGGACGGGCAGTTCTTGGACGAGCATGACATGCCGGACGGGAACCTGTACAAGATTGAAGGACACAATGGAGCATCCAATAATCAGGGCCCGGCACAGGCCACTAACAGGTCCGATGTGTCATCATTCATCAGCGGTTACCGCAACAAGAACCCCAGCGCAGATTGGTGGCGTGAGAATCTGGACGTTGAAAAATACCTCAGTTACCGAACGATCGTTGAAGGAATCCATCATTACGACATCGCCTACGGTAAAAATTATTTCTATTACCACAATCCTGAAACCGGCAAGTTTCAGGTACACCCCTGGGACCTGGACCTGACCTGGGCCAACAACATGTACGGTAATGGCAACCATGATTTTAAAAACAAGGTCGCAAATAACTCAGCTTTCAGGACAGATTATAGGAACCGTGTCCGTGAAATCATGGACCTAATCTATAACGAGGATGAGGGCTACAAACTCATTGATGAAATGGTCCATGATGTCTGGTCGCCTGAGGGCCCGACCCTAGTCGATGCGGATCGCCGGTTATGGGACAATCATCCACGATTAAATCACAAGGACCGTTACTATGACATTGCCTCGACACGTGACTTTGCCGGAATGATCCAGGTATTAAAGAAATACATTGTTTCGCGAGGAAACTGGATGAGGTCTAGCCTCCTCTCAGACAGAAATTCGATTCCACAGAAACCCACGATCCGGTTCACTGGTGACGGGAACTTTCAGGCAAGTGATCTTCGCTTCTCCACCAATAATTACCGGAGCCAATCGAACTCCGCATTCTCTGCAATGGAATGGCGGTTAGCTGAAGTCTATAATCCCACCGTAAATGGTTATGTGGAAAAAGATCCTTACATCTATGAAATCCAAAATCCTACCCTTTCTGGAGAACTGACAACATTCGAATCAAATTATCAGTTCTTACCAACATTTGCCAGGGTCGGTCGCACTTACCGTGCACGGGTACGGCACAAGGACACTCAGGGCCGGTGGAGTCACTGGTCAGACCCTGTTCAGTTCGAGGTCACGAGCCCAGAAACTAGTGCCTATGTCGATTCGTTAAGGATCACAGAAATCCACTATCACCCTAACGAGGCAAATCTAGCCGAGCAGGAACAGGGATGGAGCACATCTGACTTTGAGTATATTGAATTGCAGAATGTCAGTGCATCAGATCTTGATCTTACGAACTTACGAATCACCAAAGGGGTGAATTTTGACTTTGCACCCGGAACCATTATCAGAAGTCAAAACTATCTGCTCGTGGTAAGAAACCGTGCCGCTTTCGAGTCCCGTTTCGGTGCCGGAATTCCAATCGCTGGAGAATGGGAAGAAGGGAACCGACTCGATAATGGAGGAGAAAATCTAAAACTCTCCTACGGTGCCGGAATTCCGATCATTGAATTTGCCTATGATGATGCGGATCCCTGGCCCGAAGGACCGGATGGGAACGGTTTCAGTTTGAACCTTGAAGATCCGGGAAATACTCAGAATCATGCAAATGCTGGCTCTTGGTACTCAGGTTCAACTTCTCCAGGATCGATAGCAATCAAAGTAGAACCTCCCCTCCATCTAATCGTTCTGGAAGATCCTTTACGATTCGAATTCAATAGCGTTAAAGATAACACCTATCACATTGAGGTTTCTGATGATCTCAGCAAATGGATTACTGTAGAAAAGATAGTGGCCACGGGTGAAAAGACCCTTCACAAACCAATCCTGAACCCTATAGAAAAACTTAAATTTTTCAGGGTCCGCCAAGGATCTAATTAACGAAATCCTATAGTCCTAAGCATCCTTTTCTAAGAGCCAGGCAAGGTTAAAACGAGCCATCCAATCCTTACCCGCTAGTAAGTAGATAATGCCTTCGCTGGGAGTTCCTTTGCGTCCCGCAGCCATCCATGTGTAATTACCAGGTCCTTTTTGAATTAAACGGTTCACGGGCCAAGTCTTACCTCCATCGAAGCTCACCCAAACCGTAATATCAGTTCGTGTGGATCGATTTCCTGGAGAGCTAAACAACAGAATATCGAGACCCTCATAAGGTAATCGAAGGAGTCCTGCCTTACACCCATAGACGTCAGGTGGGCCATCAAAGAGTTCATCATCCTCATGTTCGTCTACCCAAGTTTCTCCGGCATCATGACTATAAGCAATGCGCCGGTTACCGGGCCGCATATGTGTTCTCGAGTTATGATAGATGGTGCCATCTTTTAACTCAACGAGACCAGACTCTCCTGTCCCCTTCAGAGGAAAAGGTTCCGATGAATTCCAGCTCTTCCCACGGTCATCACTATAGAGGGCCATAGCGTAGAGATCATTAAAGCGTTTCCTATTCTTACCTTTGTTTAGATATTCCACGAATACCCTTGCAGGCATCAGAAGTCGTCCCTTCTTCGGGCCATTCTTAATAGTTACTCCCGGGTCACAGGCACCGTTAGTGGCAGGGATCCAACCATCCTTTCCCGGCTTGATAGTGGTATCTTCCATCTTCCATGTCTTACCATGATCTTTACTGCGGAAGAGTTTTTGAGCCGTCTTTAAAGTCGTCATGAAAACCATGATGTCACCGTTCACTTCATCAACCATCACATTTCCAAGGCCCGTCCAGTTATTATTGGGGTACCTGCCATCATCGCTCATATCTCCATCAACTTCGATCATGTCTCCGACCTTCGATTCCTTGGTCCAGGTTTTGCCTCCATCTTGGCTACGCTTTACGCTAATATATTTAGCCTGATCAGTGCCGGAGTTGTACCCTTTGAAAACAAGAACTGACCCATCCATCGCAACAATAACCTGCCCTATCGGAACTTCCTCATCCCAGACTTGGAAAAAGGGCTTCTATTCTGGAGCCTCCGACGGAATGTTCTTGGAAATTTCCTCCGCACAGAGTGATTCGTTCAGAGTCATCAAAAGAAAAGCTTGAAGAGCTAATGACAGGATTGAGTTCAGATTCATTATCTAAATGAGAGTTCAGTAATTAGCCCCTGAAATAGGGGAATGGTGGGCAGGAGAGGATTCGAACCTCTGAAGGCATAGCCAGCAGATTTACAGTCTGCCCCGTTTGACCGCTTCGGTACCTACCCATTAATTGGTGGGGGCTGAGATAAAAGCTGAAAAGAGCCGTATTTGCAAGAAGTTTTAATCTTTCTGGTCCTTCTTCTCCTCTGCTTTTCCGGGATTTAATACTTTTCGCTGAACCAATTGATACCTTCCTCCCCTCCCAACGGACTCATAATCCTTATCTGCATCCTTCGTTTCTTTTCTTCTATCATAGAAATGGACCTGCCCTTTGCCCTGAACCAAACCGACCGGACCTTTGACAATTAGAGCCGTTCCCTCATCTATCCCAATGCCAAGTATCTGCGGAAAACGGTCCACGACTGAAGCCAAGTCCTTGAAACGGTTCCTCTCAGCAAAGTGCTGGTCAACAGCGACTCCTTCCAAAAATCCAAGACCCTTTTCATAGCCCTCAGCCATCATATCCTGATTGCCAAGTGGATTACCTCGCACCAAATACTCTGCCTGAATCGATGCCCCAGCAGAACTACCCATGATGACGCCGCCTTTCTTAAGAACCTCACGCATGAGTCCTAGGGCCTTGGTATCATGATAAGCATCAACAAAACGCCACTGCCGCCCACCACCGAACCAGATCCCGGTCGCTCTTTTAAGGACCTGCAAATATTCATCCCCATCGACTTTGCTTAAAGTTCTCTCTGATAAGACAGTCACCTCCTTTGCACCCAATTTACGGAACGCATTTGCAATGGACCCGCTATCTTCGACCATCGAATCTGGAACCGCGGTCGGTAAAACAACAATAGAAGCTTGGTCACCCCCCGCTATTTGAATAAATCTTTTCGTCACGGCTCTGGGCATAGCACCACCTCCTATAATGATAAGTGCCCCCTTCTCAACTCTTGGATCAGAAAGTTTTTGTGGAGGAAAGTCAGGGCCGTTCCGGGCAACTGCAGCGAATCTCAATGCCGTGAGATCAGCAGCCCTTGACCCTTCATTTAAAATAATATTCTTTTCTTTACGAGTATCAGAAGCAGCCAAAGTAATATTAATTTCACCTTCACCAAGTAACCGCATGGCACGGCCTCTAAGGATAAGCGAAGAACCCTTTGCAAAATCATAACGGACTGTCCCTCTTTTCTGTTTTAATTCCTCTGCTAACGAATATCTGATCTCAGCCCCCGGAAAAATATCAGCACCAGAAATTCCAAAACCTTCAATTAATCGCCCCCCGGCACCGAGCACAGCTCGTCTATTAATTAAAGATTTAATCGAGTCAAGATACTCGCAATTCTTAAGGGATTCAGGGCCCTGACCAACAAGCCAGAGACCAGTAGCAGTTTTAATATTCTCCTGAACTGTGTCTGATTCTAATGTCAGTAACTTACTAACGTTAACTTTTTCCTTAGAAATTTTCTCCTGAATTGTAGTAGCATGATCCTTCGAAGTCTTAGAGCCATCTAAAACCAAGATAACAATCTTCGGTTCCTCACCAGAAAAGTCATAAAACTTCTGTAATGACTCATCATTAACAGACTCCGCTGATAATATAATAGCGCCCCTGATACCGGCCGGATTTATTCTCTCAGAGCAGAGGCCCGAGCATAATAACGCAAAAAAGCATATAAGAAATGGCGAGAAACGCTGAAATAACATGATATCCGCAAAAACGACCTAATCCCAAACCAAGAAAAAAACCTTAATTCGATTCTTGGGATCCTCGGTTCCAGTAAATGACAACGTTTTTAGTCGCTCTTCCAGCCGCGATCACATCGATTTTCCCATCGCCGTTCAGATCACTCAACTTAAGGTCTTCGCAGGCGATTCCATTATCATCAAGGGTATGGGACTTCCAGCCCTTATCCGCCTCTTCATATATCCGGATTCCAACTTTACCATCCTTGTTAGGACCTCTCCAGCCCACAACAACTTGAAGCTTACCTGTACCAAGAACATCAGCTAACCCGAGAGCGTGCCCCTGATTCAAAGAATCATCAAGAACGATCCTAGTCGGTTCCTCGTCCGAAGAGGCTGGTGAAGCATATACCACAAGCTCGTTACCATGAAATGGCTCAATGGCAGTGATTAGACCATCGCTTACATTTCCGCGATAGGCCCTGACCTCACCAACACCCTTTGAGAGCGGATTCTTGACCATGTGAATCGATTTCCAAGGACTCTCTCCAGTGCCCTTACCAGAATAACGGATACCTTTTATCCCTTCCTTACCACCGAGAATAATTACCTCTTCTCCCGTCTTTTTGCTGAACGTGATCAAATCAAAATTGTGTGTGATGTGAAAGCTCGCATCGACAAGTTCGCTGCCCCAATTTCCTTCCTCAGGCTTTTCTCCAGGAACATAAGCCAATAGACGCACAGGATCGCCTTGACCTCCCTTATTTCCTCTTCCATGAAGGGGAAGTACGAGGAGTCGGTAATCTCCAGTAGAATCAGTGTGATCACTTAGTTCATTTTCACCAACCTTCATCCAGTGCATTCGGTGCACGGTAGGTTCATGAGCGCTCATCTTGACTGATCCCCAGAGACCAGTCGGATCTTCCGGCCGAATCAAATAATGAACTGACCCTGATTTCTCCGCGTCCGTTGTTTCACCAGGATTCCAGTTAGCGCCTACAGCAACTTCAACCTTACCATCACCATCAATGTCCCTCGAAGCGATGCAAACATTGTCAAGGAAACGAGTGCCTACACGTGGGTTCAGATTCTCTGCCATGACGAAACGTTTCCAGTCCCCGTTCCGGTACCAGACAATCTGCGACTTATCTGCCAGTAGAATGTCTAGCTTCTTGTCACCGTCCACGTCACCAATGGATAAACCATAACCGATTGAAATTTTAGCATCGATCACTTGTCTCTCAAATTTAGGTTCTGAGCCGATAGCCAGATCCAATTGAGTCATGAAGGTACTAATAGAGAACAATATCAAATAACGGAAAAACAACATAAAAAATAGAGTATGAGATGTCAGGCCAAGTGTTAAGCGTAAAAGTTATTATCTTTGAAAAAAAGAATTCCTTATCCTGAAATGGACATTAGCCTCACACTCTGATAAGAAGCCTGCGGAATGATCCGCTTTTTCCCTATCTTAATTACTTCGGCCATACTCTTCTCAGGGTGTCAGTTTAGGGGAATCCATAGACCTCAGCGAGAAGCTTCTCTCATGACCCCCGAATCATGGATCAGCGCCTCCAAAGCCAACAAAGGAAAGATTAAAAGAGGGTGGTTGAAGAATCTGGGTGATTCTCAATTGATTAAAATCACTGAAGAAGTCCTCAATAACAATCATGACCTTAGAGTGTCCGCACTCTTACTCCAATCAGCAAAAGAAGGAACCATCATAGGAAGAGCGGCTCGTTTTCCCTCCATTAATCTCGGAGGATCAAGTTCCAGATCAAGAAGCAATCAAGAACCACCTAATTACTCTTCGAACTACGGTCTAACGTTGGCCGCTTCTTGGGAAATTGATCTATGGGGAAGGTTAAGGAATCTGGACCGAGCCCAATATGAAGACCTGGTAGCAGCCAGAGCTGATTATGAAGCGGCCAGACTATCACTCGCAGCCAACACAGCAAAGTCCTGGTTTAACCTTATCACTGCGCAACAACTTCTAGAACTCGCAGAAAAGACAAAGAAAAGTTACGATGCCAATTATCGAATCACTGAACGTAATTACAAAGCAGGTGACGTGACAGCAAGCCCGCTCGCCGTGCAGTTCGCTAGGAATCAGGTCGCCTCAGCAGAAAGAAACCTGATCAATCAAAAACTTGCCAGAAAGGAAGCAGCGAGAACAGTCGAGCTTTTACTTGGAAGGTATCCAAACGGTGAACTCCAAAGTGGCAATATCCTGCCAACACTTAAAGGAAAAATACCTGCCGGGATACCTTCAGAAATGTTACTTCGAAGACCTGACCTTGTGTCTGCCTCAGCAGCCATTCGGGCATCCGCAGAACGAGCAAACGCATCCAGAAAAGATCTCTTCCCTTCATTTTCACTAACAGGGAGAGGATCCACATCAAGTTCTAAGCTTGATCAATTAATTTTAGATCCTGAAGCCATAGCCTGGAGCACTGCAACTTCAGTGGCACAGACCCTTTTCAGGTCCGGGGCTAAGACTGCGAGTGCAAGAATCGCTCTGCAGCAAAATGAACGGACAATTAGACGTTTCTCCAGCCAAATGCTGAGGGCTCTGCGTGAAGTTGAATCTGCACTTTCAACAGAAATCTCACTTGCCGAACAAGCAAAATTCCTAACAATCGAATTACGTCAGGCCGAACTGGCAGAGAGACAGGCAGGAAGGGATTACTCAGAAGGATTAATCCGAATCATTTCAGTCCTCGAGGCTCAGAGAAGGGCCGTCGCCTCAAGAAGAGCAATGATCTTCCTAAAAAACCAAAGGCTTCAGAACAGGATAGACCTGCACCTTTCCTTGGGTGGCGATTTTAAAACTGGCCCCTAGATTAATGCAATCCGTGCAAATTGCGCTAAGGTTCTTTTGTAATAAATTACAACTTCTTGACCCTGAGGTTACGAACAGAAAATTTAAGACCGTGGTCCTGAATGGCAATCTTACCTGCTCCGGCAAGTTTTTTACCTTTTGGCTTCTTGGCGGCAAGATCCAAATTGTCCTGGACCTTTTTGCCGTTCAGTACAACGGACACCTTCCCTTTACTCATCGTCAACTGCATGAGGTTCCATTCACCTGCAGGCTTCGAAGCATTGGTTAAAGGCCCGGACGTCTGGATGATACCGCCCAGATCATGTTGCCCAAGCTTCTTCTTACCGTAACAGTCCAGAATCTGAACCTCAAACCCATGTGCCGTTGCATCAGACTCATCATAGATGCGGAAATAAAGACCAGAATTTCCGCCCTTGCCATGCTGATACTCAAATTCAAAAACAAAGTCCTCATAGTCTTCGGTTAACCACAAGTAAGAACCGTAACGGGTCCAACCTTTCTCGCCTGGACGAGGTTCAAGGTAGAGCGAACCGTCACTTTGAACTTTCCAGTTCCCTTCAGTCTTTACGGACATTCCATTTCCCGTGAACGTGGTCCAGCTTCCTTCCTTCTTAACCTTGGGCCCTTCTTTCCCATTAAAAATTGAAGCGAATCCGTCCTCTGCGAATGAAGGAAGAACAAAAGAAAAAAGACTGATCGAGGAAAAAATGAAAAGTTTCATAGTGAAATCCCTATCACATCACAATTAAAACGAAAACAATAATCAGTCCTTATTGTCGCTCTTTTATTAGTAATATTAATAAGAATTATCAATTTCTATTGAATTTTCAGTTAAAATTACCAGTCATAACATCACGTTGAGGTAATCTAGAAAGAGTTATTTTACGTTAAAGTAAATTTATTATTCCAACCACTAACATTATGAAAATTAAACATTTCAAAACTTTCATCGCCATCGCCGGACTAGTAATAAGTCTGGGAAGCACATCCAACGCTCAAGAAGAAAAAGAAAGATCCCGTGGTGGACCTGAGGAAAAGCCACGCAGAGGATCCGAGCAAAGACCTCCTCGCTCAGAATCTCCTGGCCAACCTCAAGCAAACTCATTGTTCCAGGTACTTGACCGGAACCGTGATGGTAAATTGCAACAAAATGAAATCGATATGGCGGTAGTGATTTTGCGTCGGATGGACCAAAACAAGGATGGAGACGTGAGCCAGAATGAAATAAAATCTCTGCCGCGCCGATCCGAAAACTCTAATCAAAGACGTCCTGATCAGCAGAACCCAAACCAAAACCGCACATCCAGACGACCTTCACTTGAAACCTTTGATAAGGACGAAGACGGAAAAATCAGTAAAGAAGAAGCCCCTGATCGGCTCAAGGACCGGTTCGATGAAGTCGACAAGAACAGTGATGGATTCATTGATAAAGAAGAACAGACCGCAATGTTTGAAGCATTCAGGAGACGATTCCAGCAAGGACAGGAAAGACAGAACCGATCCAATCCAAACAGACCTGATCCAAACGCTGGCCAGGGACGTACAGAAAGACCAAGACGCCCGCCCGTGGAAAAAGAATAGAAGGATCTAAGTAATTCTCCGATGACTGTGAGAAGTCTCATGACGCGAATCACTTTAATTACTTGTCTTTGTGTTGCCGTTTGCTCTGAAAAGGGTAAGTCAGAATCTTCATTGAAAGATGAGGAACTCAAATTCTTTGAATCAAAGATCAGGCCAGTACTGGTCGAACAATGTTATCGTTGTCATTCGTCCGAGGAAAAGATCAAGGGTGGTCTGAGCATTGATAGCCGGGAAGGGATCCGTCACGGTGGCGATTCCGGTCCTGCTGTAGTGCCTGGAGATCTGCGTGGAAGTCTGTTGTGGACTGCAATCAACTGGGCCGAAGAGGATTATGAAATGCCGCCCAAGAAAAGGCTCCCGGCAAGTATCGTTGCCGACTTCAAGGAATGGATAGAAATGGGGGCCCCGGACCCACGAGTAGCCGAGAAAGCGATAGTCAAAACCCAGATTAATATTGAAGAGGGTAAGAAATTCTGGTCATTCAAGAAGCCGCTCAAAAAAGAGCCGCCTACCGTAAGCGACCAGAAATGGCCAGCATCAGACATTGATCACTTTGTACTGGCAAAGCTAGATTCCAATGGACTCAAGCCGGCAATGGATGCGAAACCTGAAACTCTTTTAAGAAGGATATACTTCGATTTAATAGGACTCCCACCTTCACCAAAAGAAATTAAAGCATATGCGACTGCATGGAAAAAGGATCCGAAGAATGCTTATCGGCTGGAAGTCAATAAACTGCTCGCGAGCGAGCGCTTTGGTGAGCGCTGGGGAAGGCACTGGTTGGACATTGCCCGCTTCGCTGAGTCAACCGGTAAGGATATTAACATGACCTTCCCGCACGCATGGCGGTACCGAGACTACGTCATTGATTCCATCAACGCCGATAAGCCATACGACGAATTTATTACAGAGCAAATCGCTGGGGACCTGTTGCCGATTAAAAACGATGCCGACTGGCAAGAAAATCTAATTGCTACCGGTTTTCTTGCTATCGGACCAAAGAATCTGAACGAACGGGACCCGCGCCAGTTCGCTCTGGATCTGGCCGATGAACAGATCGACACCACTACCCAAGCTATCCTCGGACTCACGGTCTCATGTGCTAGATGCCATGATCATAAGTTTGATCCCATACCCACAACAGATTACTACTCGCTAGCGGGAATCTTTTTGAACACCAAGACCTACTTCGGTACAGTGAACGTAATTCAGAATCGTCGCGGCACGAATCTTTTAGAGCTTCCCATAGCGGACAAAGAACCGATCGATCCTTTGGGCACGAATGGGATCTCAATTATTAAAAATCGTCTTGGAGATTCCGAGCAACGCTTCAATGAGCTGACCCGTCAGGCAAGAGAGGACCGGTCAGCGGGCAGGTCCAGTAACGCTCAGCAACAAGCGCAGAGGCTCCGTTCTCAAATCTCACAGATGCGAGCACGGTTAAATAGCGTTGATGAGGATGGCATCTCATTAACGCGTGCCATGGGCGTGCAGGACAGAGAAAAATTCATCCAATCAGTCGTTCTGATCCGAGGCGAACTCGATAAGCCTGCTCAAAAAGTTGATCGCGGATTTCCTCAGGTGCTTTGCAACGAACCAGTCAAATTATCATTGAACACTAGTGGGCGCCGTGAATTCGCCGAGTGGTTAGTTTCGAAAGAAAATCCACTCACTGCACGAGTCATGGTCAACCGAGTCTGGGGACACCTATTCGGTAACAGTATCGTCACCTCGCAGAACAATTTTGGAACAACTGGCCAAGCACCCAGTCATCCCGATTTACTTGACCACCTAGCCGTAAAATTCATGGAAGGAAAATGGTCAGTAAAATCGCTAATTCGAGATCTGGTTCTGACTCGGAGCTACCGTATGAGTTCCAATTTTAATCATGCAGCCTTTGTAAAAGACCCAGAAAACTTCCTGCAATGGCGTCATAGCCCAAAGAAAATTGATGCCGAGGCCTTACGCGACTCTATGCTCATCGTTAGTGGACGTTTGGACACGAAGCGTCCGATCGGTTCAGACATCGCTTGGGACGGAGATAACAGAGTTGGTGGTTTCCGCCGACCACGGGGCGGAAACGATCGCGATCGCCCGAACAATTACCGTTCAGCTTACCTACCTGCGGCCCGAGATAATTTACCTGAATCACTTGCCTTATTCGATCCTGCTGACCCAAATATTGTGACCGGAAAGCGCGAAGAAACTAATGTTCCCGACCAGGCCCTTTACCTGATGAATAACGCGTTTGTTATTGAACAGGCCGAGGCCATGGCGCTGCGTGTTTACAAAAGTGCAGAAACGAATCGCAATCGCATATCTCGGGCTTTTGCTATCGCATTTGCTCGGCCTGCGACGAATGAAGAAATTGATAATGCTCTGGCCTATCTGAGTAATTTTATCATCAGGGCTGGTACTGACAGTCAGAACCGTCAAAAGATCGAAAGACTTGCCCTTAATACTTTCTGTCAGTCTCTGCTCATTTCCGCCGAATTCAGATACCTAAACTAAACAATAATTCATAACTGACATGCTTAATCGCCGCGATCTTCTAAAATCCGCTTCTTCCGGAGTCGGATATCTCGCCTTTGCTGCACTCGCTCACGAGCAGGCCCTAGCTGAGTCAAAAGCTGATGGCCCGCTCTTCCCAAAAAAACCGCACTTCGAGCCAAGGGCAAAGCGCGTCATTTTTCTCTCCATGCGAGGCGCTCCATCGCACGTCGATATGTTCGACTACAAACCACAACTGATTAAAGATAATGGAAAGCCTGGAAAGTATGGTCGTGGCCGCGGCGGTAAGCTTTTAGGTTCACCCTGGAAATTCAAGCAACACGGTAAGAGTGGCCTATGGATCTCTGAACTATTGCCTGAAATCGCAACGCACGCTGACGATATATGCATGCTTCATGGTATGCATACTGATCTACCAAACCATCCACAAGCACAGACCATGATGCATACTGGAAGTTCCCAGTTCGTCAGGCCATCGATTGGAGCCTGGACGCTATATGGGTTAGGCACCAACAATGCTGATCTGCCCGGATTCGTTGCTCTCGGTGCACCAAACGGTAATGCTAATCATTTCGGCAGCAGTTTCTTGCCTGCTATATTCCAGGGCGCACGGTTCAGCGGTGACTCTCGCCGGCCCGGAGGTAATAACCGATTTGCACGCCGCGAACAGAAACCTAAAATTCCTAACATCGCCAACCCCAAACTTGACCGCGAATTGCAACGGGCACAGCTAGACTACGTACAAAGTTTAAACAAAGCCAAACTTGCCCGCGAAAAGCATGCTCCCGGTGTCGAGGGCGTCATTGAATCTCTCGAGCTTGGTTTCCGTATGCAGGACACCTTGCCTGAACTGATGGATACCACGGGCGAATCCAAAGAAACTCTGGAACTTTACGGTATCGGCTCCGGCGGCAATGATTCCTTCGGCAAGCAATGCCTGTTGGCCCGTCGTTTTGCTGAGGCCGGAGTCCGTTTCGTCGAACTCAGCCACGGTAACTGGGACCATCACCGGAACTTAACAAATGACCTCTCAGCACGTTGCAATGAAATAGATAAACCCATCTCCGGACTTCTCACTGACCTCAAACGTCGTGACATGTTGAAGGAAACACTGATAGTCTGGGCCGGCGAATTCGGACGTACCCCTCACGGACAAGGCGAAGACGGACGCGATCACAATAACAAAGGATACACCACCTGGATGGCAGGCGGAGGAGTAAAAGGGGGGCTAGGATACGGGGCCACAGATGAACATGGATACGAGGCCGTTGAAGGAAAGATGCACATCCATGACTGGCACGCAACGATTCTGCATATTTTGGGCCTCGATCACGAAAAGCTCACGTACAACCACGCGGGCCGTAATTTTAGGCTAACAGATGTTCACGGCGCCGTTGCAAAAGATATTCTTTCTTAGAAAAAGCTTATTTCAAGCCCAGTGCCTTGCGTAATACGGGCGCAAAAACTTCAGCCTGACGTAGGAAACCGAGATCGTTAGGATGCGAGCCATCGGTGGTACCCTCGGCGTCATCACCAAGCAGTGCGTCGCCGCCGAGATAGTGAAGGTTTTTCACTCCTGCAGCTTTTAACTCCTGATACGCCTTACTTAATGCCGCATGGTTATCGTCGTGGAATTTTGATTTATCCGGCACCAACCAGGAATTGGGAAAGCGTCTATCTTCCACAAGCACAATCGGAGTATCGGCTCGAGCCTTGCGCAACTGTTTCACCAGAGGAACACAGCGTTCAGTCACCATCGCTCCGTTCATGTTAGGCAGACAATCAATGATGTAAGCAGCCGCATCCATTTCGATCATGAGATCCCCTACTTCTTCATGCATTTTGCCATTGCCCGAAAATCCGATATTGATGACCGGCATATTAAGCCACCGGCCGAGAATCGCCGGGTACGCCATTCCGGGTCGCGACGCGCAGGCACCCTGAGTAATAGAGGTTCCATAAAAAATCAGTGGTCTGGCTTTGCGAGGCGCAAGTCCCTGAAAATTTGAACCTGCCGGCACACCAACAGCCAAAGACTCAGTTCCATTATAAAGCGGCAGATACAGTGCATACTCGCGCAGTTCCGGTTTAATTCCCCGCAAAAGCGTGACCTGCATTTCCTGCTTGGCTGGAAGAGTAGCTGCTGCCCAGCGCCATTTGCCCTTAGCATCGCGCGCATATAAATCCAGTCCACTCACGCCACTAGGCGGCATATGGGGCATGCCCAACCGCGAAGAGGCAACCTTCCACTTGGCGTGGACGGCATTAGCATCAGTCTTAAAGTGCACCATCATGCCCGCACTATGACGACTCAAATCCCAAACCGACTTGGTCACAGTTTTCTCTGCCTTGGCCGGGAAACGGTCAAACCACTTGGACCGTTCCTGATTCCCCCACCCTCGTCCTTCTATCCCCCACTGAGTAACGTCATACCATTGGACTTTGTCTTGAGCAAAAGCAGTAGCAGGTACCAGAAGAAATATGGCAATGAGTATCTTCATCACTTAGATAATATTTTAACTTCGCATTACTGAGCGATAGAGTGACTAGGCCAGTATATCCTTAACCACATGCCCGTGAATGTCAGTCAATCTGAAGTCCCTTCCCTGGTATCGATAAGTAAGTTTGCGGTGGTCTATGCCAAGCAAATGCAGAATCGTGGCATTCAGGTCATGAATGTGCATTGTGTCTGGAGTCCACTTCTCCTTACCTGGTTTTGGACGCATTGGCGTTCCGTCGGGATGGGCAATGTTATATCCATAATCATCCGTTTTACCGTACGTTATTCCCGACTTAATGCCACCACCGGCCATCCAGACTGAGAAGCATCGAGGATGATGGTCTCGTCCATAATTGTCCTTATTAAGTCCTCCCTGACAGTAGGCAGTTCGTCCAAATTCTCCACCCCAAACTATTAGTGTCTCATCCAACATTCCCAAACGCTTCAAATCTTTAATCAATGCAGCGCTTCCTCTATCAATGTCTTTGCACTGAGATTCGTGTTCGCGAGGAAGGTTTCCATGAGCGTCCCATCCCCTATGAAAGATCTGTATATTTCGAACCCCTCTCTGTGCCAGTCGCCTTGCATTGAGACAACAAGCGGCAAAACTGCCAGGGTCACGGGCTTCTTCACCATAAAGATCAAAGGTCTTGTCATCCTCTTTGGAAAGATCCATCAGTTCAGGCACTGAGGACTGCATTCGGTACGCCATCTCGTGCTGTTTTATCCGCGATAAAATCTCAGGATCAGCGAACCTAGAATATTGTTCCTGATTAAGAAGAGCCAAAGCGTCAAGCTGAGCTCTCCGATCCTTACTACTGACCCCTTTAGGATTACTAAGAAAGAGGACAGGATCGCCCTGACTTCTTATCAAGGTTCCCTGATGCTCCGAAGGCATGAATCCATTTCCCCATAACCGCCCAAATAGACTCTGCTCTGCAAATTTGGTCTTCGCATGCATGACAACGTACCCTGGTAAATTCTCATTCATGGTACCAAGACCATAACTTAGCCATGATCCAAGGCTTGGACGCCCAGGTATTTGACTCCCTGTCTGGATATAGGTTATGGCAGGGTCATGGTTAATGGCCTCGGTATATGTACTGTGCACAACACAAAGATCTTTGGCCACTGTCGCCGTATGGGGCAAAAGCTCACTGACCCATAACCCTTCATCATTATTTTCATGCTTCGTGAATTTGTATTTGCTTGGGCAGACAGGGTGTGTCTTCTGCCCGGCTGTCATTCCAGTAATGCGTTGACCGTCCCTGATATGGTCCGGTAGATTCTGCCCATACATCTCCTGCATTTTAGGCTTATAATCCCATAAATCATGATGACTCGGTCCACCACTCATAAAGAGATATATGACGCGTTTGGCCTTAGGCGCGTGATGAAGACCCCCATGAGATGTCGGTGAAGTCTTATCCAAACCGAAGGATTGATCATTGAAAAGTTGAGCCATGGCCGCAGTACCTAGGCCAAGAGCTGAACGCCCAAAGAGTTGTCGTCGAGTTAAGTTAAGATCAAATTCGCGAAGAGGATCAGGTGTTTGCATCGAACTATATATTTGAATAATTAATACATTAGAATGGCCACATCACTGGCCAAAACAATTGTTGTGAGTTGCGTCCAGGCAGCAAGATCAGTCGGAGGAATCTTTGCATCACGGGGAGCATCTCCTTGGGATATTAGGGCAGTCGCATCTTCTTGTGATGATTCGTACCTACTCCTCATATTATTCAACAGCGTCTCGCACACCTTCCTCTCAGGATCGGTCGGCTTACGTGAAGCGAGGAGCCCGAAAAGGAAATCCAAGCGGCGGCTATCATCTTTGGAACTTACAATCAAACGCTCTGCAAGCTTGCGTGACATTTCAATCCTTTGTGTCTCATTGAGAAGGCCAAGTGACTGCAATGCTGTGTTACTCCGCGAGCGCATGACACAACTAGACTCCCGCACAGGAGCATCAAAAAGAGTCATCATCGGGTGCGGGCTGGTCCGTTTCCAATACACATAAATACTCCTTCGGTAGAGGCGCTCACCCTTATCTCTCACATATTTCTTAGTATTACTTGCAGGGTGCATTAGCGCTAACCACATGCCCGCCGGCTGATAAGGCTTCACTCCTTCACCTCCCATAGTAGTATCAAGTAAATTACTTGCCCAAAGTCCTATGTCTCTAATGACCTCAGCATCTAGCCGATAACTCTGACCCCTCGCAAAGAGTCGATTGTCAGGGTCCTGAACTTCTTTACGCCATTTAGAATCCTGCTTAAAAGTCCTACTACTCACCATCAAGTGCAACATATGCTGTAAGTCCCATCCACTTTCCTGAAATTCAACGGCTAACCAATCAAGTAGGGCCGGATGCGTTGGCTGCTCTCCCTGCAAACCAAAGTCCTCAGGGGTCCGCACCAGACCATGACCAAAAATACGTTGCCAAACCCGATTAATGAGGACTCTAGAGACGAGTGGCTGATCGCTGGAAATCAACCACTGAGCAAGACCTAGCCGGTTCTTTGGTGCCTCTTTAGGCAAGGATCCCATCACAGCAGGAACGCCAGGTTCAAGTGAATCACCGGTAGGAAGATTATATTCTCCACGCTGAAGTATTTTTGTTTCGCGCGGTTTTTTCAAATCTTCAGTCACTAAAGTCGTAGTAAATCTCTTTTGTAATTCTCCAGTCTTTTTATTTAAATCAATGGCCCGTGACTGGAGGCTCTGCCCTTTCCAGGAACCGTTCGGATCTGCAATCATTGCAAAACGGGCACTATTATCCGACCCTTCCCAAGCCTTCTGATCTAGCCCTTTGACGGATCCTACAAGCTTGTTCGACTCTTCTAGAATCGCGACCCGCTCAGATTCAAGAACACTCCATGCTTCCCAATCCTGACCACTAGCCGGGGCCCTAAGTACTGGAGCATATTCATAACGGTTCCCATCCATTGAGCCTTCCGAAGTACTGTTAAAAAAAGCGAAAAGTTTATAGTACTCGACCTGCTCTATGGGGTCATATTTGTGAGTATGACAACGGGCGCAAGTCATCGTCGCTCCGAGGAGCACAGTTCCCAATGTTTCGGTCCGGTCAAAATTGTTCTTAGCTTGAAATTCTTTTGGTATTGCACCTCCCTCTGCAGTGGTTGGATTCATGCGTACAAAACCAGTAGCCACTCTTTGCTCAAGGGTCGGGTTCGGAAGTAAGTCACCAGCGAGTTGCCAAGTAATGAACTTATCAAAAGGTAAATTATCATTGAACGCTTTAACTACCCAGTCCCTGTATGGATAAATCCCTCTCTTATTGTCCAAATGAAGTCCATGCGTGTCACCATACCGGACAGCGTCCAGCCAGTAACGGGCCTGATGCTCTCCGTAACGAGAATTCGAAATCAATGAATCAACTAAGTGTTCGTAGGATTCAGGACTATTATCAGCCAGAAACTTGGACAGCTGAGAAGGTTCTGGCGGCAGGCCCGTCAAGACGAGGGCCACTCTCCTAGCGAGGACAGACCTTTCTGCTTCTGGCGCAAAATTAATATTTTCTTTCTTTAGACTTTCAGAAACAAAGTCATCAATGCCTTCTTTCCCCTTTTCTTTTTTAGGGAGAACAAAGGCCCAATGCTCAGCGTACTGACCTCCGCCTTTGATCCACTGACTCAACAATGTGCGCTCACCTTCAGTTAACTGTTTTTCAGCATCATCAGGAGGCATCGGATCTTCTTTGTCATGGATCCTAAAAAGGATCTCACTTTCCTTGAGTTTATCAGTATTGATTGCTCTGACCCCATCCCTGTCCGCAGTGGCCGCTGCAAAGGAATCTAGTCGTAGCTGCGAAGGCTTCTTGGAGTCCGGACCATGACATGCGAAACATTTATTAGAAAGGATCGGCAAAATCTTTCGGGCAAAATTAACGGGTTCACCTTGGGCTGAATGAACTTGAGATATGATCAAAATCTTAGATACAATGATCAACGGAACCAGATTCCAACGAAAAAATAAACTCATGATTGGCAACGGATAATAAGAATAATACTACAGATATACGATGAACTTTCCTAAAATATTATGAACTTTCTTTAAAAGCTTTGAGACTCTTTGTCATAATGATTTAAATAATCAATTTAGGACTTATTTTTGTCCTATTTTTTAGCTTTTGGATCAAGAATCTTAAGTCTTTTGTCAAAATTGGATCGCATTTTTTTCAGCTGAGATATGTATTTATTATCATCTTGCGATGCCAGATTGAGAAATTGCTCAGGATCTTTCTTCATATCATAAAACTCCTCCGCCCCTCCTTTATATCGAGTATATGACCATCCATTGACTCTATATGAAATTCCTCCTCTATGAAAGGAAAGGGCACCCTCCTTCACGGAAACCGAATGATTCTTGAGAACAGGCAAAAGACTCTTCCCTTGAACTGTAGAAGGGACATTGATGTCACAAATTTCTGCTAAGGTAGGCATCAAATCAACTAACTCCACTATTGATTGGGTCCGCCCCGACTTCATGCCGGGAACAGAAATCATCAGAGGCACCCGGAGAACTTCTTCGTGTAAATTACTTTTTTGCCAGAAAGTATGTTCTCCGAGATGATACCCATGATCACTGGTGAAAACAATTGCAGTACTATCCCTTAGACCAAGCCTATCCAGTTCATCCAATATCCTGCCTACCTGCTCATCCATGAACTGGGTCGAAGCATAGTATCCTGACCACATCCGTTTCTGATTCTCAGGATACTTACCTATACTGTTTGTTCCGGACCTGGTCGAAGCCAACCCTGATTTAGGGATATCTTGGAGATCATTAGGAGCCTGTAAAGGCAACTTCATTTTTTCATAAGGATATTGATCAAAATACTTTTTAGGTTGAACCATCGGATAATGAGGCCGCACAAATCCAGCAGCCAAAAAGAACGGCTCATCCTTATGCTTTCTTAGTAAATCGATTATCTTAGTCGAAGTCTTATGATCCGGCTGGTCAGAACCGTCACCATCATAACTGACCGTCACAAACATTCTATGAGGCATCTTTGTCGATTGCCTTCCCTCAAGTTCTTTAGTGAAAATATTCAGGTTAAGGCAGGCATAATCACCAGGAGTATGCGCCTCAAGCCCTTTAGAATTAAATCTCTCGGTCCACGAAGAAGGAATATCCAAACCATCAGTACCAGCAATGATGTCTCCGGGAACACGCATATGATAGATCTTCCCTACCCGCGCAGAATAATAAGAATTATCTCTAAATAACTTACCCAGGTTCATATCGGACTTGCCCATGTACCGACTGTGCATCAGAGAAGTTCTAGAAGGATTACAAGACGTGCCCTGACAGTAGGCCCTTTCAAAGACAAGAGACCGACTCGCTAGTTTATCTATATTTGAAGTCTTGCATACCTCATTGCCGTAGCATCCAAGAACACTTGCCTTAAGATCATCTGAAATCAAAAAAAGCACATTTCTGACCTTTGATTGCGCTATACCTGAGAGAACCAATAAGAAGGTAACACTTAAAAAGCACACTCGAATCCTTTTCATTTTATTCGCCTTCTTTCAGCTTAATTTCAGGAACATCAGTGCCACGGAAACCATACATTGGGAGTATCCTATAATATACCTCCAAACTAAGAATCGCTAAGGTCGTACTGGCCACGCGACCCCCGCCCTTGGTCATGAGTCGACTCAGATCCCAACTACCTGCGTTCTTACCTGTCTTGTTCTGAATCTTAGGAAGTGTTTCCTTTAACTTATTGTTCCAGTCCTGCCAAATAGGCCCCTGATGCTGATATAATGCAAGGGTCGCATAATAAATATAATACAGATCCGGATTAACTGGTCTCAGAGGATTATTCTTTAAGAGTTGCGCACTTTCAATCATACGAGGATCCGTGGGGGGAACCAGATCAAGTTGCCTACAAAACATTCCGGTTGCTACCATCGCTCTCGATATTTCGCTAGGCCCCTTATAGCCATAAAGACCACCATGCTCACCACCACCAGCAAAATCCAACCATCGACGGGCCAACTCAAATGGCTCTTCTGGAACATTTATCCCTGCCATCCTGGCACTATGTAAAGCCATGAACTGCCAACCGGTCACTGATGTATCGGAGTCCTGACCAGGTCTATATCGCCAACCTCCTCGCTGAGGATGTTGTGAACTTATAGTGTAACTGATTGCTTTCTGTGCCGCAATTTTGATATTGGAATCCTTCGTTATCCCATACGCTTCACAAAGAGCAATGGTTCCAATTGCATGAGAATACATCTTTCCAGATACCGCTAAATTACCATCTTTATTCTGCTGATTAATGAGCCATGAAAGGGCCTTCTTCACATTATTCTGATACTTTCCTTGCCGATCATGTCTGACTCCCCAGCCATAATAACAGAGCAAAGCTAGGCTCGTTCCTCCAACATCATAGTTTGCTTCAGCGTTGAATTGTTTCGTATCCCATCTCCCATCCTTTTCCTGATTTTTAGATAACCATTCAATGGCAGCAACGATTGCCTTCTCGGTCGCATCCGAACCTCCCATTTGCTTAATTGTATCGATTGATGGCTTACCACGATGCTTTTTAATAAGGTCAGTTAGGCTTCCACCATCCAATTCTTTACGATTCGATTCCAATGAGTCAGGTAATAATGGGGCACTGATCGCATAGACAGGAAGATTTCCCGATGCAAGCTCTGGTGTTTGGGCCGCTTCCTGAGAAGCTCCTCCCGACTCAGTTAATTGACTCTCGGCCTGCGTCGCCTCAGCTACCA
>LWDU01039230.1_pt1 | contig 113661 bp, 90 predicted proteins | sample 727161 | NCBI WGS metagenome assembly LWDU01 (sample SAMN04566230, study PRJNA314399) | hydrothermal vent metagenome | isolation source: deep sea hydrothermal plume seawater | place: Mexico: Gulf of California, Guaymas Basin | collected 2004-07-11
GTTCGGCGAGCTCCTCGGAGAGCTTTTCGAGGGCTCCCGCAGGGCTCTTCCAGCGAAAACCAGCCGAGCGCGCCTTGGACGAAGTGCGGGCAGCGCGCAGGAGCGCCGGCAAGGCCAGGGGCAGTCCGGCCAGGGCGCTGGCGTCCTCTTCGCGTTCCCTGCGCTCCTCCTTCTTGATGGCCTCCCAATTCTTGAGCGCCTCGTCGGAATCCTCGGCTCGCGCCTCGCCGAAGACATGCGGGTGACGGCGAATGAGCTTTTGAGTCACGGCTTGGGCCGCGCCCTCGATGTCAAAGCGCCCCTCCTCCGTGGCAATGCGAGCGATCAAGACCAACACCATCAAGACATCGCCTAGTTCCTCTACGGTCCCCGCATCGTCGTCGTTCTCGATGGCCTCGACCAACTCGAAACCCTCTTCGAGCACGAATGTAGCCATGGACTTGACGGTCTGCTTTCTATCCCAAGGACAGCCCTCGGGCTCGCGCAGGGAATCGATGATGGCGAACAAATGCTCAAAGGCGGCGCTGCGGGAGGTGGCTTGGTTCATAGGTCGTAGAGAACGGGGTCGCTGCGGCCGGCGAGGGCAAAGCCCTTGAGGCGCAAGAGGCAGGCATCGCAGGCGCCGCAGGCCAGGGAGCGCGGTGAACCGGGTACTGGATCGTAACAGGAGTGGGTTAGACCCAAGTCCACGCCGAGTTCTTCGGCGCGCAGCACGATCTCGCGCTTGGAGAGGGACATGAGCGGTGCGCGCACGCGGAATGTAGCGCCAGTTTCACAACCAGCTTGCGTGGCGAGGACGGCCATGGCCTCGAAGGCACGCAGGAACTCGGGCCGGCAATCGGGATAGCCCGAATAGTCCACGGCGTTGACGCCGATGTAGATGTCGCTGGCGCCCAGGACCTCGGCCCAGCCCAGGGCCACGCAAAGAAAAATGCTGTTGCGCGCGGGCACATAGGTCACCGGTACACACTCGCCCAGGTCCTCCGCGGAAGTTGACTTGGGAACTGGGATAGCATCGGTCAAGGCCGAGCCCCCCAGGGCGCTGAGGTCCACCCTCACAACGCGCTGCTCGCTGGCGCCGCCCGCCTGGGCGACGCGCGCCGCCGCTTCGAGTTCACAGGCGTGGCGCTGGCCGTAGTCGAAGGACAGGGCGTGGACAAGGAAACCGTCCCGCCGCGCTTGCGCCAGGCAAACGGCTGAATCCATACCACCGGAGACCAGGCAGACGGCGATGGGTTGGGCTTGGGGCTCCATGGCCCGAGCAAGGTAACGAGACTCGTCGGCCGCGGGATGGGTCCCGGCACAAAAACACCCCGCGGCGCTCCCAATCGAGCGCCGCGGGGCTTTCCCGAGACTCATCGAGCTGTGGATCAGTCCTCTCCTTCGTCTTCGTTCTGCTGGCCTTTCGGAGCTTCTTCGATGGACGGAGCCACCTCGAGTTCCCAGGAATCAACCGTCCGGATCGCATGCACCCAGGCACTGATTTCTCTGGAATTGCCCATGAGGAACATGCTGTGGGGCGACAGGCTGGTAATGGACTGGGTGTATCGGTCTACCACCATGTGCCGCAATGACTTCTCCAGAAACCGTGTGTCAAGGTGCTGCACCTCGATCACCACCTGCACCAAAAGGGCGGGGTGGCGCTCAAAGCGCACGAGGTCTTCGACATCGATGGCCCTGGCATGTTTGCCCACCATATTGCGCTCGGGCGAATCCATGCTGAAGACCGAGAGCAAGCTGGGTGCCGAGCTGCGAGTTTCGGCCATGACGAAGCCAGAGTTGTTCAAGAGACAGGAGATGTAGGAATAGACTTCCTCAGCAGGCACGCTCACGGAATTGGACAGCCCTGAGTCCACTTGCGCCAGAACCTGCCGAGTCGCTGCGGAGATATGCAGGTTGTGGCTTGCGAGGGATTCAAAGCGCGCCAGAATGTCGGCCAAGCTGGCAGTCTCATCGCGGTCGATCTCGATAAGAAGATCTCCTGATGGTGGGGGAAAAACGGCCAAGCTGGTCGAATCGTCACTGGTTTTCGGCACGCTGTTCGGAGCCCGGGCAGAGAGCAGAGTCGGCGCGGCAAGGATCGAGGCGCACAAGAAATAGGGCGTGAGATGGAGTGCTTTCATGATTGAGTCTTCCTTTGGAGGGCAGAGGGCTGAAATCGGCGACCCCGCCAGAGCGGGTTTCAAGAGCCCCGGGGATGTCTGCTAGGGAGTCTTCTCCCGGGCGCAAACTTCTTCCGAAGCACAAGGGAAGACGCGGCGCCAGGTGGTTTCTTCCTGAACTTCTGTGCCCACCGGGGTTCCCGCCCCGAATGCCTGTTATGCTGGCCGCCCATATTCTCCCCGACCTCCCCCGTTTGGAGCCGATTGCCGTGTCCCTACCCACCTCCAGTCAGGTCCGCGAAGCCCTCAAGCAAGTCCAGGACCCCGACTTGCACCAAGACATTGTCAGCCTCGGTTTCGTCACGCGCTGCGAAGTCGCGGGCAGCGAAGCCGATGTGGTTATCAACCTCACCACGCCAGCCTGTCCGGTCAAGGATGAGCTCAAGGCCCAGGCGGAAGCCGTCATCCTCGCCGTGGAGGGTATCGAGTCCTGCAAGGTCGAAATGACCGCGGTGGTGCGCAACGAAGCAGCGGCTACGCGCAAGCTGGCCGCCAATATCCAACACATCCTGGCAGTCTCATCGGGCAAGGGCGGTGTGGGCAAGAGCACGGCAACGGTCAACCTGGCCTGCGCTCTGGCGAAGACCGGCGCGCGAGTGGGCATCCTGGACTGCGATGTCTACGGCCCTGACATCCCCATGATGATGGGACTCACCGGCCAGCCGGATCAGGAGGGCCAGAAGCTGATCCCCAAGGAACGCCACGGTGTCAAGACCATGTCCATCGGGTACCTGCTCGAGGACGACAAGCCTGTCATGTGGCGTGGCCCCATGATTCACAAGCTGATCGAGCAGTTCCTCGGCGATGTGGAGTGGGGCGATCTCGACTACCTGCTGGTGGACATGCCCCCGGGCACCGGTGATGCTCAGATCTCCCTGGCGCAGATCGTTCCCCTGTCGGGAGCGGTGTTGGTCACGACCCCCCAGGCGGTCAGCACCTACGATGTGGCCAAGGCCATCTCGATGTTTGCCCAGGTCAATGTCGAAGTCCTCGGCATCATCGAGAACATGTCGGGCTACACCGTGGAAGGTACGGTCCAGGGCACCAATGGCGGCAAGCTCACCCTGGACCTCGGCAACCGCACCGAAGAGTTGGAGATCGGCCCCGATGGCCATTTCTCCACGGTAGTCAACATCTTCGGCAGTGGCGGAGCCGCTCGCCTGGCCGAGAAGTACAACTTCCCGCACCTGGGCTCGATCCCTCTCAACCCCACCCTGCGCGCTGCGGGCGACGGCGGCGACCCCGTGGTGGCTGCCCAGCCCGAGTCCAAGCTCGCCGCATGCTTCACCGAAGTCGCCGGCCGCCTGGCCCAACGCCTGGCCATCCGCCAATTCGCCCTGCCAATTCTGCAATAGAGCTGACTTCTCGCCTACCTGGTCATTCCGTGCCAGGTAGGCAGCGCGGGCTCCTAGCGGAGTGCCGCCAGCACCGAGCGTGTGGCGTCGCACTTGTTGAGCGTATAGAAGTGCAGCCCCGGGGCGCCCTTGTCTAGCAGCTCGCGAGATTGGTCGATGGCCAGTTCGATGCCTGTGGCCATGACCGCCGCGGGATCGTCTGCGATGCGGGCGAGGCGTTCCTGCAACTCTTCGGGGATCGTGGCGCCGCACATTTTGGTGAAGCGTTCGATCTGAGCCACATTGGTGATCGGCATGATCCCAGGAACGATCGGAGCCTTGACACCAGCGGCGCGGGCGCGCTCCACGAAGTCGAAATAGTGGCTATTGTCGAAGAATAGCTGGGTGATCAGGAAGTTGGCCCCCAAGTCGTACTTGGACTTGGTCCACTGCATGTCGCTCTCGGCAGAATCCGACTCGGGGTGCGACTCGGGGTAACAGGCGGCACCGATGTCCACGAAGTAGTTATTGGCGAGATAGTCAATCAGCTCTGAAGCGTGGCGAAAGCCATCCTCGGGAGGAACAAACTCGCCCTCACCGCTGGGGATGTCCCCGCGCAGGGCGAGGATGTTTTCGACATTCTCGGTGATCATGCGACGCATGGCTTCGCGTAGGTCGCCACGGGAGGAGGCGACGCAGGTCAGGTGCGCGAGGGCCGTGATCGAGAGGTCGTTCTGGATGTTTGCAACCACCTCAAGGGTGCGATCACGAGTCGATCCGCCGGCGCCGTAGGTAACCGAAACGAAGTGCGGGCTGAGCTTGCCCTTCAGTGCCGCAACGGTCTTCATGAGGTTCTTGGCGCCTTCGTCGGTCTTGGGCGGAAAGAACTCAAAGGAAAAGACCGGCTCGCCGGTCCCGTACATCTCACTGATCCTCAAGGCTTGCTCCTGTGCATGTTTGGGTCTGGGCTCCCCGAGCCTACTCCATGATCTCCTCGAAGCGAGTCCGGGCACTCGACTCAATAGGAATGCTCTTCATCGCCACCAGATCGGAGCAAACACAAGTCATTGTCGCATCGACATGGACCTGATCCCCGATTCTGAACACATAGCGCAAGCGCAGCGAGGACCTGCCGAGATGCACGCAGGTCACGCTCACCACCGGTCGGTCGCCAAAACAAAGCGGCTGGATGAAATCCACTTCCGAGCGCACCAGGGGATAGCCGATCTTGCGATTCAGGATCAGGTCGTAGTAGCGCTGGCCCACATGCACCTCCCAGACATCCTCGAAGACCTCGTGGATGTAATCGAAGATCCGCGGAAAGTAGACGATGCTGGCGGGATCCACATGGCCGAAGCGCACGGGAATGACTGTGCTGAAGACACCCATCAGAATAGGTCGGGCCAGGTTTCCCGGCAGGTAGTGACGATCATGTCAGAGAGTCGTTCAATCATTTCATGGCCCTCTTCCAGAGTAGCCTGGGCGGGTGCGCCACAGTAGGCCTGATCGGCGCCCATATCCGCAAAGGATTGAACGCCCTTTTGGATGTTCTCTATCAAGTGCACGGTTTTTTCGGGCAACTGCGCCAACTTGTCGTGGTGGACCGCGTCCGGATCAGCCGCCAGGACTATGCTCGACTCGTAACTTCCGGCGTGGCAGTCACCGCTTCGGAATTCGTCGCTCAAGGTCGCTGCCCAGCGCCGACGGGTGTTGTCGGCAAACACGATCTCGCACTTGCCGGGACCACACTCGGAATAATCTACGCAGATGTTGCGCAGGACCTTGATGTGGGCGGGCTCGAGATGGCCGTTGGAAATCATCATTCGGCGCACATCATCCTGTTGCAGTGAGAGGGCGATGTCCTCGATGAAGGCCCACAAGGTGCCCGGGCGCAAGGTGACGCCGCCTGGAAAGCCCTGGGTAAAGCGCGTGATGCCATAGGGCATGGGCGGCAGCAAAATAGCTTGAACGCCGAGCTCGGTGAGCTTCTCGGCAGCTCGACGCGATTGGGCCATGGCGATGGTCACATCGGTGTCCAGGGGTAAGTGCGGCCCGTGGGGCTCGGTCGAGCCCATGGACAGAATCGCAATCGAGCGCGGACCAAAAAACTTGGACGCTTCAGGCCAGGTGAGCTTGGCAAGTTCAGTCATTGCACATCCAGTAACTTGCGGTCGATCTTGCCGCGGTCATTCTTGGGAAGTTCGTCGCGCCATTCAAAGCTGCGCGGGTACTTGTAGGGCGCGAGAAGTTCCTTGGCGTGCTGCTTGAGCTGGACGGCGAGCTGCTCGCCGCCGGTGAAGCCTTCGGACAGGCTGACAACAGCGTGGGGTTTTATCAGCGAGCGTTCGTCTTCGCGGCCCACCACACACACTTCACGCACGGCGGGGTGGCTCAGAAGAGCGTTTTCGATTTCGAGGGGCGAAACCCAGATGCCGCTGACCTTCAGAAGGTCGTCAATGCGGCCCTCGAAGTAGTAGTAGCCATCACAGTCGCAGCGGAATATATCGGATGTCGTGCACCACTCACCCTGGAAAGTCTCGCGGGAGTTCTGCTTGTCGCCCCAGTAACAGAGAGCCGTGGAGCCGCCGCGCACCCGCAGGCGTCCCGGTTCGCCGGGCTGCACAACTTCGCCGGAGGGATCGACGATTTTCACCTCGTAGCCAGGCACCACCCGGCCCAGACTGCCGGGCCGCACCTCGCCGGGGTAGTTCGACACATAAATGTGGAACATCTCAGCCGAGCCGATGCCGTCCAAGACTTCGATGCCCGTGCGCTCGGTCCACTCAAAGAGCAGGGCCTCGGGCAGAGCCTCCCCCGCCGAGAGCGCAACACGCAAGCACGACAGGTCCACGCCGTCGAGGAGCTTCGAGCGCAGCATGTTGTTGAACAGGGTCGGCACGCCCGTCAAGAAGGTGGGCCGGTGCTGTTCAATTTGGCGGAAGATCTCCTCGGCGGTGGCGCGGCCCTCGAACAGGACCACGCTGGCTCCCACGCGGAAGGGAAACATCAAGTTGGTGCCGGTGGCGTAGCCAAAGAACAACTTGGGCACCGACAGGCACAGGTCATCCTCACGATAACCCGCCACCTTCAGGGCGTAGGTCTCGGTAGCCCAGGCAAAGTCCGAGTGGGCGTGCACGCAGGCCTTGGGAGCACCCGTGGAACCCGAAGTGAACAGCCAGCCAGCGAGGTCGTCGGGCCCTGTGCTCGCCATGCGCGCGAGGTGGCCGTCCGCATCCTGAGCTTCGAGCAACTCCTCGTAGCTCAAGAATCCACCAGCGTCGTCACCCACAACCAGAAGACTCTCACACCACTCGCTGGCCCTTGCTGCGGGCCCCAGACTCGCGAGGGATTCGCTGACGGTGATGACGATGCGCGCCTTGGTGTACTCAAGGTAGTGGGCCAAGGCCTCGGCGGGCTGTAGGGGGTTGGCCATGGCGAAGACGCCACCTGCCCGCAAACAGGCAAACCAGGTTTCTGCAAACTCAAAGCCATCGGGCAAGACGATCAGCACGCGCTCCTCGGGGCGCAGACCGAGTTGCCGGAAGGCCGCGGCCAGCTTTCGCACGCGCCGGGACAGTTGCCCGAAGGTGCGCGTCTCGTCGCCCTTGATCAGGGCCACCTTGTCGCCACGGCCCGCCCCGAGGTTGTGATCGAGGAAGTATTCGCAGAGGTTGAAGCGCTCCGGGAAGGGCGGCAGCGTGTCGTGGAGATCGCCCGATGTCATTGGGTCAGTCCCAGGCCATAACTCGCAGCCCGCAGCGCGACGGCCATCTTGGTGTCGCCTTCGTGCAAGCTCTGCCAGGTCAGATTTTCGTCCACGGTCTTGTCGCCACTTGTGTTGCAGTCCGCTACTTGTGCTTCGGAGCGCTCGAAGCCGAGTTCCCCCAGCAAGCTGACCAGAAAGCCGGGGTCAAACTGTTGGATCTGAATGCGGCGGTAGTAAAGCCCACTCTCTTGAGCGCCACGCTCGACCAGAGCATTCCACTCCTCCCAGTAACGCAGGCAGGCCTCCAGGGCCCCGAGCCACCCCCATCGGGCGCGGCCGCCCAGATGCTCTTCGACAAAGGAGCGGTAGGCACTGGGGCCTTCAAACAGACCGATGCGCGCAAGGGATCGGATCACGGAAAGAGATTGGCGCACCTGATGCAGGATCGCCGTTCTTGGAGGCAGGTCGCCGAGGAAGGGCGCCGCCAACCACGACGACTCGGCGAGCAGGCTCTCCGGCCAGTCGACTTCGCCGCTCGTGCAGGCCTGTAGGCTGAAGACCTCTTCGTGGCCGCACGGAATGTCCAAGGCCGAGAGGGGTTTGGCGCTGTAGCCAGTTCTCGAGCGGCCGCAACCCGTGATCAGGACTCGCTCGATGTTCACGGCCCTCAATCCAGTTCGGCGGCCTCGAGAGCCTCGCGGAAGACCCGCGCATTGGCGTGGCGTTCCTTGCGGTCGGCGATCAATCCGCCGACGATGGCGGCTTCCAGTTCCGGCGCCACTTCGAGCTCTGGAGCACGGGAGCCCATGGTCGGTGGCCGCTTTTCAAGCTTGGCCTGGAAGATTTCCAGGAAGCTCTGACCCGGCCAGGGCACGACACCGGTCAAGGCCTCAAAGAGCACCGTGGCCAGATTGTAGACATCCGACTGCACATCGGGCGACTCGCCGCCGAACTGCTCGATGGGGGCGTAGAAAGGCGTACCGATCAAGGCCGTCTTGTCGCCGAGGTGTTTGGCACTCCAAAGGCCCGAGGTGATTCCGCCGTCCACGAGCATGGCGCTCTTCGCCGTAGCATCGAGGTGAATGGTGTGGGGCTTGATGTCGCCGTGGATCTGGCCCGCGGCATGCACGGCCTCCAGTCCGGCAAGTAGGCGCGTGCCCAGGGCCACGACCTCGCCAGCAGACATTTGCTTGTTTTCGGTGAGCCAGTTGCGCAAGGATGTCCCGGGGGGCATCTCGGTCACGAACAAGAGTGTTCCGTCGGCCCGCACGAGGACATCGAGGACGGCCAGCACGGCTTCCGATTCGATGCGCTTCCAGGCTTCTAGAACGCCCGAAAAATCACGGGCTTGGTCGGTGTTCTCGAAGAGTGCCGCGGGAAACACCTGCAATTCGAGGGTCGCGTTGCTCTCCGCGTCCTGGACCAGAAAGGTGGCCGACATGCCGCCATGGCGGTGGGCTGAGAGAATCTGGTAACGGCCGGCCACGACCTTGCCCGGGGCGAGGTCAAAGAGGGTCAGGCTGCGGTCTCTCATGGTGCTCTTTGGGGTCGCCATGGTGCACGGTGGTAAGGGCGGGGGCGGGGAACCGCAGCAATATAACAGAGCCCCGCCTGGAGAGCGCTCAGGAAGCCATGGATGCCGACGGAATCACATAGAAGAACACCGACAGGAAGTGCATTCCGCTGCCCATGAGGACAAATACATGCCAGATAGCGTGACTGAAGGGCAGGGCTTCCCAGGCGTAAAAAATCACGCCCAGGGTGTAGGCCAAGCCGCCGCCCACGAGCAGCACCACGCCGCCCAAGTCCAGGGACGCGGCCAGGGGTTCATAGGCCACGACCGCAGCCCATCCCATGGCGATGTAGAGCCCCACGCGCAAGACCTCCCAGCGCTGCAAGAGGCTCGTCTGAAAGAACACACCCAAGAACGCCAGGAACCAAATCGTGCCGAAGAGCCACCAGCCCAACGGGCCGCGCAGGCTCACCAGAGTGAATGGCGTGTAGGTGCCTGCTATCAAGAGAAAGATCGCCCCGTGATCGAACCAACGCATGAAGCGCTTGACCGCCGGCTGGCGCGCTCCGTGGTAGAGGGTCGAGGCCAGGTAGAGCACGACTAGAGATGTCCCAAAAACCGCGCAACTGGTGATATGCCAGGCGTCGCCGTTGAGTGCGGAGAAGACCACCATCAAGACCAGCGCCGCCACCGAGAGCAAGGCGCCAAGGCCGTGGGTCAGAACATTGGCGACCTCTTCCTTCTCTTCGTAAAAGGGCAACTCGAGTTGCAGGGCAGCCGCTGAATCCAGGGCAGCCTCAGAGGACGGCACTTCACAAGACAATGCTGACTCTTGGATAGGGAACTCTGAACGCATGGCTATCTCCAGTCTACCCCAGCCAGGAGAGGGGGCTGCCGCGAGTACTAGAAAGCCAAAAAAGGGCTCAATTGCCCAGGTCAGAGCCCTGCCGGGGTCTCAGTAGGCCGCCGTTCCAGAGAGGTGCGCTTGCCACTGCTTCTTCTCGCGAATTTCCTTCATCATCTCGACGAAGGCCGTCAACTCCTCCGCGCGGGTGTAGAAGTGCGGACTGACCCGCACACCGGCTCCGGGCCGATGATCCACGGCCACGCCACGGGCATCGAGAGCCTTCACAAACGCTGGGCCATTCTCGGTTTCATTCAAACCAACGGTCAGCGTACCGCCGCGGCGCTCGGGATCCTCGGGGCTGTTGACGGTAAAACCGGCCTCGAGAAGATCCTCGCGTAGACCCTCGGTCAAGCGCAGGGAGTGGTCGCGAATTGCCTCGACACCGGCCTCGAGAATGTGCTCGTAGCCGACGGTGGCCTGGAGCAAGGAAGCCACGGCCGGTGAACCGTGCAGGAAACGCTCGATGCCAGTCGCGTGGCGTTGCTCGCCGGTCTCGAAAGCGAAGGGATCGGCGTGCGCCGCCCAGCCGGTGAGTTTGGGCGAGAGCTTCGGAATCAGGTCCGGCCGAACGAAAAGATAGGCAGCGCCTGGCCCTCCGCAGAGCCATTTGACTGAGCCTCCGCAGACGAAGTCCACGCCCAGGGCCTGGACATCCACGGGCACCGTGCCAAGGGCCTGGTAGGTGTCAAGCATCACGAGCGCGCCAACTTCGCGGGCGCGCGTGCAGATCGCCTCGGCGTCCTGCAAATAACTCGTCTTGAAACAGACCAGGCTGATGGGAACGATCAGAGTCTCTTCGTCGATGGCCTCGCACAAGCGCTCAATGGGCACACTGAGCCCCTCGCTGGGGACCTCGACAATGCGCGCACCGCGCTCGCGCAGACCTTCCCAGACATACATGTTGCTGGGAAAGTTCTGGTCGCTGTAGACAACCTTGTTGCGCGCCGTGGAAAAGTCCAAAGCCGAAGCCACCAGGCTCTGAATGATCGAGACATTCTGGTGCATGACTACGCTGCGTGCGGGCGCATTCATGATCTTGCCCACGAGATCGCCGACATCCACGGGCGCACTCCACCAACCCTCGCTCCAGCACTTGACGCCCTGCGTGGCCCAATGGTTGGCGAAGTCCGCCAACTTGCGCTGCACTCCCCCGGGCATGGCGCCCAGGCTGTGATTGACGAGGTAGGTCGTGTTCTCGAGAATCGGAAAGCGCTTGCGCCAGACGAGAGGGTCGATGGGTTTGAAAGCAGCAGTCATGGTCGCAGACGGTTCATGGAGACAGGACGACGCCCAGGCTCTCGAGGTCGGGGAGTTCGAGATGACAGGCGCTAATGAAGGGATCGAGTTGTTCGAGGAACAAACCCGCCGCCTGGGCGCAGGTGCGTGAGCGCAAGCCGAGGGCCACGGCGCGTTCATCACCCCGCGTGCCTGGCCGTCCCAGGGCGAGGAGTGCAATCACCAACCAGCGGCTGAACATCTGTTGCGCGTGGGCCTGTTGCGCAGGGTCGGCGGCGAAGGCTTGGAACAACTCCTGGCCGCGCTTGGTGGCAGTGCGTTCGTGGACCAGGTTCTCGCGGGCCAGGGTTGCAAGAGGCACGCACGCGGAGTCGCTGTAGCCCTCCATGGCAATGCTCTCGGCCAGGTCCGAAGTGGCCAAGAACGCTGCCAGTTCCAGTCTGGAGGCCGGGTAGGGAATTCGCTCCATCTTGACCGCGGCGTCCTGGCGCAGATCGCCGCCGCCCTGGGCAGTGTAGATTTCCTGGGCGCGCGACACCGACTTGAGGATCTTGGCCAGGTCCGCCACGAGGCTCCAGCGGCCCTCGCTGGTGCTCAAGAACTTGAGCCCGTGACCGCGGATGTTGGCCGCCATGATCTGCCGGTAGGCCTGGCCCAAGAGAATCTTGCGCAGAAGCCCGCGGCTCTCCTCTTCGAGGTGGCGGGCTCCGTTGAGTCCGCCTGCGGACGCAGCTTGATCTTCTTGGCTCATGCAGGTCTCTTCTCAAACATCAAAGGAGGCGGCGGAGGCGGGGTCGATTCCGGTCAGCTCTTCATCGGGAATCACCAAGCGCTCGACCACCCGTCCACAGACGATGTGTTCGCGGATGATCTCATCCACATCGTCCACGCTGACGCCGCCGTACCAGACATTATCGGGATAGACCACGCAGACCACGCCCTTGGAGCACTGATCGAGACAGCCGGCCTTGTTGGAACGCACGATGCGCTTGAAGCCAGCGTTGAAGAGGCGCTTCTTGAACGCCTGGACCACATCGTGGCCCCCGCGCTGAGCGCAGCAACCGCGCTCATCATCGTCGGGGCGTTCGTTATTGCAGATGAAGATGTGTCGTTGAAATTTGGGCATGACGATCGCTTGCCGAGTGTGCTCCGGACCTGCCCTCAGTCGCAAGCCAGGAGTTCTCTCGCCAGGATAAGCTTTTGCACTTCACTTGTGCCCTCATAGATGCGCAGGGCGCGGGTCTCGCGGTAGAGACGCTCCACAACGCTGCCGCGCTTGACGCCCAGGCCGCCGAAGTGCTGGACGGCCCGGTCGCAGATCCACGATGCGTTCTCGGTGGCGTAGAGTTTGGCGCGGGCCACCTCGGCGGTCGCTGCTTGCCCATTGTCGAGGGCCTCGGCCGCTTCGGCCACGAGCAGTTGGGCCGCGCGCAGGCGTGTGTCCATCTCGGCCAAATCAAAGCGCAAGCCCTGAAAGGTCGACAGGGGCCGACCGAACTGCTCGCGGCTCTTGAGGTGGCTGAGTGACTCGTCCAGGGCGCGCCGGCTGAAACCCACGGCCGCCGCGGCCACCGAGTTGCGGCAGCGCGCCAGGGTGTCGAGGGCTAACTGCAATCCGTCACCCACTTCACCGATTCGATAGCTGTCGGAGACCTTCACATCGGCCAGCACCAACTCGCCGATGGGATGGGGAGCCATGACGCAGAAGCGCTTGATCTCAAGGCCGCGTGAGGATGCGGGCAGGTAGAACATGGTCAAGGAGTCCCGACCACCATCGCCTACTTCACCCGAGGTCCGGGCCAAGAGTGAGTAGAAGGTCGCCACCCCGGCATTCGAAATGAAAACCTTGGTGCCGTTGAGACGCCACCCGTCCGAGCTGCGCTCGGCGCGGGTTGCCACCTCCCCAAGACTCGAACCGGCGCCCTCTTCGGTGACTGCGAAGGCCGCCACTTCCCGTCCCCGGGCGACTTCGGGCAACACGGCCCGGATCAACTCTTCGTTGCCACCAAGGGCGATGGGCAGGGAGCCGAGAGCCTGCATGACGAGCATCACATCGAGCATGGCGCTGTGGTAGGCGAGTTCTTCGCGCAGGGCGCAAAGCGCGCGCACCGAGATATCAGCCGGCGAAGGCGCCAAGCCATCGGGCGGCGCTCCGCCGTGGTCGGCGGCCACGGCCCAACGCAGGAGGCCCGCGTCGGCGAGAGCCGCAAGGGCCGCGCGAGCGGCGTCGTCCTCGCCCATACTCTCCAAGCTCCGGGCGTGGCGCTGGCCCACGAGGCGCGCCTGGGCCGTGAGGTCCTTGAGCCGTGCGTCGCTCACGAATCTTCTCCCAGGGGCGCCTGGCCCGCGTGGCCGGGCCAGTTCTGCACGAAGTTTTTCGGGCGCCTCTCGATGAAGGCCTGATAGGACTCGTTGTAGTCGGGGTGTTTCATGCACTCAGCCTGGACCCAGCCTTCGAGGCTCATGGCTTCGCTGAAGGAGAGCGACTGTTCCTTGCGCAACATGCGCTTGGTCATGGCAATTCCCAGACTGGGCCCCTCGGACAAGCGTTTGGCCCACTCAGAGGTGAGCGCTTCGAGTTCATCGCCGGGAACAACACGGTTGTAGAGCCCGATCTCGTGGGCCCGTTGGGCGCTGATGAACTCGCCGCCAATGAGCAGCTCCGTGGCGTGCCCATAACCAATGATGCGAGGCAGGAGCCAGGCCGCACCCATGTCGGCACCACACAGCCCAACCTGGGTGAACAGGTAGGCGATCTTCGCGCTATCCGCGGCCAGACGCATATCTGCTGCCGCGGCTATCACCGCCCCGGCGCCGCAGACGGTGCCGTTGAGGGATGCAATGACCGGCTTTTCGAGGACATGCATGTTGTGCACGAGCTCACAAGTCATGCGTGTGAAGGCGTGCAACTCGGCGTCACTGACACCGAATAGTTTGCCGATGATGTCCTTGACATCACCGCCCGAACAAAAGGCCTTGCCCGTACCGGTGATGACGACGCAACGCACGCTGTCGCGGCTGGCGAGGGCGGCAAAAGTGTCGGTCAACTCGCGGTAGGAGTCGAAGGTCAGGGCGTTCAGGCGCTCGGGCCGGTCGAGGCGGATGGTGGCCACGCCAGCGGCTTCGCTGTACTGGAAGTGTTTGGTATTCATGATCGCTGCCTTGGATTATCCACAATGCCACACCCCGAGCCCAGCCCCTCTCCAGCTGGATGCACTGGCACATTCTTCGCGAGGGTGTCCATGAATCGCTGGAATTTCATCCCCCACCGATCGCGGCGGTCCCTTCTATCTCCAGCATGGCGCCCTCTTCCACCAGGCCGGCAACCTGCACCAGGGCCATGGCAGGGAAGTGGCGGCCCATGATTTCACGGTAGACGCGGCTGAGCCCCTTCTGTGAAGCGAGGTAGACGGCCTTGTCGGTGACATAGATCGTCAGGCGCAAGAGGTCGGTGGGGCCGCCACCGGCTTCCTCCACCACCGCGACCACATTGGCCAGGGCCTTTGCGAATTGAGTCACAAAGTCCCCCGGCCCCACGATCTGTTCGTGCTCGTCCCAGGCCACCATGCCCGCGGTGAAGAGCAAGCGTGAACCCTCCGGAGCGAGCAGCCCATTCGAATAGCCCTTGGGCGTGGGCCAGCCGGGGGGCTGAATGGTTGTGAGCGTCATCAGAGGCTTTTCTTGGGTTCTTGAGGTTTATCGGTGGGTACGCGCTGGGCGCTCACGAGCCGTCGAGGGAAACGACGCAGCCGTTGTCTTCGCCAGCGCACAATTCCCAAACGGCATCGGCCACTTCGTAGACCGTGACCAAACGGCCGCCGGGGTTTTGTTCTTCGAAGAAGCGCCGCGCTTGCTCCTCGCTGCGGCCGGTTTTTTCCATCAAGCGTGTGATGGCCTCTGCAGTCATGGGCGTGTCCACATAATGCGGCGCGACGAGGTTCACAAAGACGCCCTTGGGGCCGAGTTCGAGGGCGGCCGCCCGCGAGTAGCCCACCAGGGCGTGCTTGGAGGCGCAGTAGGCGGCGACATAGGCGTAGCCGCGCAGGCCAGCCGACGACGCGATATTGACGATGCGCCCGTAACCCGCCGCAACCATTTCTGGGGCCAGAACTTCGATCAAGCGCCGGGGTCCGTGAAAGTTGACCTGCATGTGATGCGTTGAAAGGGCCTCGGACTCGGGCGCCAAGAGTGGCGCGCTCAGCGCCACGCCGGCGTTATTCACCAACCAGGACACCGGTCCTTCGGCGCCGCAGTCGCCAAGTCGCGCGGCCAAGGATCGGATGGAATCGGCTTTGCCAACATCAAGAGCAAGGGCCACGGAAGCGCCGCCGGCGGCTTCGATTTCGTCGCACAGGGCGCGACAACGGGCGACATCACGGCTGGTGGCGATCACGAACACACCCTCTCGGGCGAGGCGCAGCGCGATTGCCGTGCCGATGCCGCCGCTGGCTCCGGTGACGAGGGCAACTTTTCTTTTGTCGGCCATGCGGGAGGGAAGCCTACCGAATCCGGCTCGCGGCTGCACCGCACTCCGGTCGGCGGCGCAAAGAGCGTAGAGTGATCCCGCTTGAAGCACCCGATCCCCCCCGCCCACTGGCCCACGGCCGAGGTGGCAGCCTCGAGCCGGCTGTTCTCCCCGGTGCGACTGGGTCCCCTCGAGGTCAACTCGCGTACCTGGGTCCCAGCCATGGTGCCCTGGCGCGCTTCGGAAGAGGGCCAGGTCACGAACGCCCTCCTGGATTGGTACGGTCGCCTTGCAGAGGGCCGTCCGGGGGTCCTGGTGGTCGAAGCCACGGGCATTCGCGATGTGCCATCGGGCCCGCTCTTGCGCATCGGTCACGAGCGTTTTGAAGAAGGCCTCGCCCGTCTCATCGAGGTGGTCGCGGAGCGTTCGGGCGGCGAGACGCGGCTCATGATTCAACTGATCGACTTTCTCGCCATCCGACGACGGCCCGAGCGCGACAAGTACTTCGCGCGTTTCTTGAAAGTCGAGAGCGCCCATCGCGCACGGCTGGGGGAGCTGCGCGGCATGGAATTCGAGGGCGACGAAGCCGACCTGCGCGCCGACCTCGCCGCGCTTGCCGAGGACGACCTCGCCTGCGTTCTCTCGCCGCGGGAAATCGAAGACCTCGAACGGGGCAGCCGCGAGCGAGTTACCGACACACACCTCGAACATATCGCCGATTTGCCCACGAGCCTGCCGCCGCTATTCGCCGCAGCCGCCGAGCGCGCGCGCCGAGTGGGCTTCGACGGCGTGGAATTGCACTACGCCCACGCCTACACCATGGCCTCGTTCCTCTCGCGCTTGAACGATCGTCAGGATGGTTACGGCGACTCGCTGGAAGGCCGTCTGCGCCTGCCCCTGGAAGTCCTGGCGGCGGTGCGGCGAGCCGTGGGTCCCGACTTCTGCGTGGGCTGTCGCTTTCTGGGCGACGAAATCATCGCGGGAGGCAGTCGCATCAGCGATGCCTGTGCCCATGGCGAGGCCTTTGCTCGGGCGGGCATGGACTTCCTCTCGATATCGGTGGGCGGCAAGTTCGAGGACGCACGCCAGCCGCGGGTCGGCGCGGCGGCCTATCCCTACACCGGTCCCTCGGGAGCGGCCTGTATGCCCACCGTGCTCGAGAGCGAACGCGCGCCCTTCGGCCGCAACCTGCACCTCGCCAGAGCCATCCGTGAGCGGGTGCGCGCAGCGGGCTGCAATACGCCGGTGGTGGGCGCCGGCGGCTTGAACGACTTTGATCTCGCCGAAGCCGCGCTCTTGGAGGGTGACTGTGACATCGTGGCCGCGGCACGCCAGTCCCTCGCCGATCCGGATTGGTGGCGCAAGATGCACCTCGGTCGCGGCGCGGAGATTGCACGCTGCAAGTACACCAACTACTGCGAGGCCCTCGATCAAAAACACAGCCAGGTAACCTGCCAGCTCTGGGACCGAGAATTTGGCCTAGCGGATAAGGGCCAAAGCGAGGCCCAACGTACTGACGACGGCAAACGCCGCCTGACACCGCCGCCGTGGGTGCAGAGTCCCTGAGTGGCAACAAAACCAGCCCGTGGGCTACAATCAAGCCCATGGAAGACAACCCGCAAACTGAGAAACAAGCAACTGGCGGCGACGCCCCGAGCGTCCTCCTCTACCACGCCAAGGACAACATCGAAGCCTCGCTGCTCATGGCCATGTTGGATGCCTCGGGCGTGCGCGCCTGGCGCGTGGGCGGCCAAGGGTCCTTGGCCCTGGGCGAGCTCCCGGCCGATGTGCTCTTGGTGGACATCCATGTGCCCAAGGCAGACCATGCCCGCGCCATCGGGCTCGTCGATCAGTTTTTCGGGGAAAACCAAGGCAAAAATCCCTGGACCTGCGCTAGCTGCGGCGAGGCGGTGGGCAAGACCTTCTCAAACTGCTGGAACTGCGACGGCCCGCGACCGGACACAGCTTAGCCTCGCAGGAGAAGTAGACCCGCGGACGAGTTGGGCTTCAAAGATAGCGCAGCGCCCAGGCATCCGGGGTAAGCTCCGCCCATGGCTCTCGCCCCGCTGGATTGGTTTATCGTTGGCGCCTATGTGATCTTCGCCCTCACCGTGGGCGTGGTCTACGCCAAGAAAGCTGGCAAGGATGTGAACCAATACTTCCTCTCTGGCCGCAGCCTGCCCTGGTGGATTGCCGGGACATCCATGGTGGCCACGAGTTTTGCCGCCGACACGCCGCTAGTCATCACTGGCTGGGTGCGCGACTTTGGCATCTGGAAGAACTGGCTCTGGTGGTGCTATTGCGGTGGAGGCATGGCGAGCGTTTTCCTGTTTGCGCGCTGGTGGCGACGGGGGGGCGTGATGACCAAGGCCGAGTTGGCCGAGTTGCGTTACGGAGGACACGGTGCGGCGGCACTGCGCGCAACCTTGGGCGTCATGCACGCGGGAGTCACGAACACCATCACTCTTTGTTGGGTGCTATTAGCTGCCGCCAAGATCATGGATGTGCTGCTTGGAATCGACCAGACCCTGGCGGTGGGCCTGGCCTGCGGGGTGGCCTTGACCTATTGCCTGATGGCTGGTTTTTGGGGCGTGGTCGTCACCGATCTGGTGCAATTCGTGATGGCCATGGTCGGTTCTGTGTCCCTGGCCTGGATGAGTTGGAGCGCGGTGGGTGGTGGCGCTGGCATCGCCGAAGCGGCCGCGGCCGGGGCGCCCTTTACCGCGGATACCCTGGCCCTGGTGCCCCAATCCGGGCCGGGATCGATCTTCGACGCGAGTTTTTGGACCGCGCCCTTCGCCGCCCTGTGCGTCTACCTGGGGGTGTCATGGTGGGCCGTGGAAAATGTAGACGGCGCCAGTGTGGCCGTGCAACGCATCGCCGCATCGCGAGACGAACGCCAGGGCGTCTTCGCCATGTTGTGGTTCAACATCGCCCACTACGCCCTCAGGCCCTGGCCCTGGATCATGGTGGCCCTGGCCTCGCTCGTGGTCTTGCCTCCGCTGAAGGTCACGACGCCCATCGCGGGTCGCGTGATCAGCGTCGACGCCGAGCGCGTAGTGGTCGAGAACGCGAACGGCAGCTCGCAAGAGTTCCTGCTGGCTGGAGAGGAGGCCGACTGGTCCCCAAGTCCGCTTGTGAAGGTCGACACCCAAGTCGCCGTCGGCGCGACCCTGGCCGCCACCGATTCGGAACGGGCCTATGTCGTGATGATGAAGCGCTTTTTGCCGGTAGGCCTCTTGGGTCTTGTGGTCGCGAGCCTCCTGGCCGCTTTCATGTCTACCATCGACACCCATGTCAACCTGGCGGCATCGTTCTTCGTCAATGACATCTACCGGCGCTTCTGGCGGCCCGAGGCCGCCGCCAAACATTATGTGACCGTGGCGCGTTGGGCGAGCGTGGTAGTGCTCCTGCTCGCGGGGTTGATGGCATCACAGGCCAGTTCCATCTCGGATCTATTCCTGTTCTTCCTGGCCTTCCTGGGCGGGGTCGGCCCGGTCTATGTGCTGCGCTGGCTGTGGTGGCGCGTGCAAGCCTCGACCGAAATCACGGCCATGGTCGCCTCGGCCACGGCCACCGTGGCCCTGACCTTCCTGGACATCAATTGGGAGCTGGGCCCCTTCTCCGACAACGGTCTCTTGGTGGCCGAGGGCCGCCTGTGTCTGGTGGTCCTGACGTCCCTGGCGGCTTCCTTGATCTCGCTCGTCATCGCAGGCAGGCCCGATCCCGCCGGATGCGTCGCCTTCTACCGCGCCGTGCGACCGGCCGGCTGTTGGGGACCGGTGGCGGCCCTGGCGCCGGAAGTGCAGCGGCGCAGCGAAGGCGTCAGCGCCCTGCTCGGCATCATCAGCGGCCTTTCGTTGGTGTTCGGCTTGATGCTCGGCCTGGGGCACCTGCTACTGGGAAGCAGCCAAAGCGCGGAGATCGCCCTGGCCGTTGCCACGGTTGGTGGCTTGGGCGTCTTGGTGACGCTCAAGCGTCAACTCAGGAGCGAGGCACCGTGACCACCAGCCGGGCGCCCCTGGACCCAGCCGTCACGCGCCACATAACCGACTCCTACCCCCACAATCTCGACTACCGCGTCAAGCGTGGCAAATTGTCGCCGTGCTGGAAACTGAGGAGTCGCTTCCGCCGCCTGGCTCGCGGCTACGCCAAGCCCCTCTGCGACCTGCTCGATCTCTCCTCGTCGAAGGGCTACTTCGTGCTCGAGGCCGCCAGCCGCCCCGAGTGCCGTCGCGCCCTGGGCATCGACATTCACGCCCCTGATCTGGCCGCCAGTCGCGCGGTGGCTGAACACCTGGAACTAACCCGTGCGCGCTTTGAAGAACTCACCCTGCGCCAGCTCGCGGGCGACATCGAGAACTTCGGCGGCCCCTTCAAGACGGTGCTGCTGGTCAACACCTACCCCTACTTGTTCTTCGGCAGCCCGCGCTGCGAGGACCATCTGCCAGATCACGACGCCCTCTTCGAGTTGCTGGGGCGAGTCTGTTCTCGGCGTTTGGTTTTTTCCAATCGCATCGAACTCGAGCGCTGTCCAAACAATGTCCAAAAACGCGCCAAGGATTTGGGCCTCGACCGGCGCTACCGACCCGAGCTGATTCGAGCGGCTTGCGAGCGCAACTTCATTGTCGAGGAACAGCGTTCGCTGGGCCGGATTCCCCTGTGGTTCCTCACTCGGCGCTGATACGACAACTCGATCATCTGAACCTGACGGTGAGCCATCTCGATGAGACCGTCGCCTGGTACGGCCGCGTGTTCGGCTTTGTGCTCGTCGAACGCGATGTGCAGGATGGCGTCGAATGAGGCGTCCTGCGCTGCGAGGACGCCATGCTGTGCATCTACGAGGCTCTGGGCCGAGAGCTCCTCGACGGAGCCGAGTTACGCGCGCGCTCTCCACGGAGTCAGCCACTTCAGCCTGCGCATTGCGGACCGATCCGGCTGGGAACAGACCATTGCGGACGAGGAGCTCGAACTTCTCTACGGCGGACTCGTAGAATGGCCCCACTCCCTGGCCTGGTATGTGGCCGACCCCACGGGCTACGAGATCGGAGTGGCCCTGTGGAACGACGACACCGTGCGCTTCGGATAGCTCCGATCATTCATGCAAACGCCCACAAAACTTCGCAAACGGGCTAGAGTTCTGGCCTCTACTCCGGGCTGATCGAGAGACCAGCCGAGGAACGCAACTCGATGCGGTAACAGCGGCCGGGGCGGACTTCGATGAAGGGCGCTTCACCGTGGATCGCCCGCACGCCCTTCTTGGCGGCGGCTTCGGGGTCGTTGGCGTACTCCCAAAAATTCTGCCACAGCTCTGCATGGAAGATCTCGTCCGGGCCGTCGCCTCCGGTGTAGGCGTAGGGCTGCGTGCCCTGTTCGTCGATCGGCACACCATCGTTGGGCGCCACGGTTTCGCTGAACATGCGACGGAAGAGACACAGGGATGTCCCGCGCAGGAACTCACCGGCCTCGACAAACTCGTCATCGAACTTGACCACGAGGGTCTCAAGGTAGAGCGTCGTGCCCTCGAGGGTGATCTCCTGTCCGGGCCCCAGGGGCTCGCCGTCGCGGCCAAACTCAATAAAGCGCACGGTGGTGGTGATGCGCTCGTGATCGGAGGGATCGCGCCATTGGTCCACGACTTCGATGCGCGCCACGCGGTGATCCACCTTGAGGAGGGCCAGGCGCATCTCCAGCTCGAGGATGCGGCGCTTCTTGAGGGCCACCTCGGCATCCAATTCACCGATGTGTTCGCGACTTTGGGTGAGATCGCCTTCGAGCGCGCCGATCAGCTCCTCCTGACGTTCGATTTCGAGGGTCTGGCCGAGCAACTCGGTCCTGACCATGTAGGTCCACCACCCAGCGATGCCGGTCAGGCTGGCGAGCAGAAGGACAATGGCTGTTTTGGTCATGGGTAGTCGCCTCAAGTAAGTCAGTGCTCGCCAGCGTAGCCGAGCTTGATCAGTTCTTCGGTCAACTTTGCGGTCATGTTCACCTTGATGTGTTCAAAAGGGATGGGCTTGAGGTCGGCGCGGAGCTTGGCCAAGCGCCCACGCAGGCCCGCCAGAATTTCAGGCCGGGTCTCTGAAAGGTCGTTCAGCTCGAGCGGGTCCTGTTCGATGTCGTAGAGCTTGACGAATCCCTCCGGGACCTCCTCCATCAAGCGCCAACGGCCCAGGGTCAAGCCCCACAACTCAGCACCGTCCTGGCCGCCTTCGCGGTGGGTGATCAAGGGGCGCAGGCGTTGCTCGGCGTCGTCCAAGGCACCGAGGAGCGAGATGCCATCGCGGGTTTCAGGGGGCGCGAGATCCAGGATGTGCAGGAGCGTGGGCAGGATGTCCATTTGATGGGCGGGCAAATCGGTGCGCCTGGGCTGCACGCCCGGTGCCCTGATAAGCAATGCGGCGCGAGCGAGTTCCTGGTGCACGCTGTAGCGGTGGCCGATATCGCCGTGATCGTGAAACTCCTCACCGTGATCGTTGACCAAAATCACCACGGCATCGTCAGCAAGACTCAGAGAATCGAACAGACGCCGCAGCTCTGCATCGAGGAACGAAATCTCGCTGCGATAGCGGCACTGGTTGTTGCAGCCTTCTCCCGTTGTGTGCTGGCACCATGGAGCATGGCTCACATAGGGCGTGTGAGGGTCATTGAGATGCAGGAAAAAGAAGCGCGGGCGATTCTCATCCAGGGCTTGCACCAGACCCAAAAGATCGTCCACCGTCTCGCTGGCGGGCACATCCGTGAGGTTGTGGAACACATCAAAACCGCGAGTAAATCCAAAGTCCTCACACAGATTCGGATTCGTCGAAACACCGACGGTCTGATACCCCGCCGCTTGCATGTGCTCTGGAATGGTGGGCACGCTCGTGGGCATGGCAATCAATTCAACATCGGCCATGTAGTCGAGCAGCTTGCGCTCATCTCGGCCGGTGGCGACTTGAGCCCAAAGGTTCAGGATCAGCCCATGGCGCGGCGGAATCAGTCCCGTGAAAATCGTGGCTGAACTCGGCCCTGTCCAGGTCGATCCAGCCCAAGCATTGGAAAACACGAGAGACTCTTTGGCGAGCTGATCGAGAAAGGGCGTCTTTGCCGCCCGGTCACCGTCGAAGAGCCCCGAACCCATCCGGCGGAATGGTCCCAAGGCATCGGCCCGCGTTGTGTCGAGGCAGATCAGGAGTACATCGGGGCGGTCCGCATGGGAACTCTCTCCTCCGCAAGCCCCAAAGAGGATCACGCCCGCGAGGGCTGGCAGTCCGTGAAGTCGAATGGAAAACAAAATGGGCGGGGGTCTGCGTGGATCTGGTGCGGCTCGCTTGGGAAATGCGCGAAGAGCTTGCGCAGCCTACCCTCTTCCCAGGTCCCTGGCCCGGATTAGTAGCCAACGCCCCGCTCGCGCTCGGCCACCATCAAGACCAGCATGCGCCCGTAGCTGCGCGCGCCAGCGGGGCTGCCAGCCGTCTTTAGATAGGTATCGTTGACCGATTGCGCCAAGCCCACCAAGGCGGAGTCCTTGGAAGCCCAGAAACGGCGATTCTCTTCGAGGTCGGCGAGTACGGCCGCATCGAGCAGTAGAAATAACTCCTCGGCCGCCGCAGGAAAGTCCTGGCCCAGCACGCTCAAGGCGTGGCTCATGGCCACGAAACTCGCCGAATAGCAGAGGGCCGGGTCCTCCGAGAGCCGGCAGACCTGCCAGGCGATGAAGTTGGCCTCGTCCTCGCGGGCAAAGCCCTTTTGGTGCGCCAACTCATGGCAGGCGGCGAAGGGCTGAATCCAGGGGCTGACCTCTGGATTAACATGGGCTTCGCCCGTGAAGGGCGAGTAGATGCCGGTGATCCCCAGATGGCTGAGCAGGGGTGAGAGAATAGCGCGGCGCAAGAGCGGCTGCCCGCCACGGAGCGCCGGAACACGACGGCCCAATTTTTCATAGGCGTCGAGGATGCGCGCATCCACGCCGCCCTCTCCGGGGAGCAAGGCGCAATCGTCGAGGTCAAACTGACGGCGCCAGCGATTGCACTCCCCCACTAGATAGAAGCTCAGGGCGCGTAGGTCTTGCGTGCTAATGGGGCGCGGTTCCAGGCCGGAGTGGAATGCGTAGGGTCGTCGCGCGTGCTGAAAACCCCAGAGCAAGAGAAATGCCACCCACAAGCCAGCCCCTCCAACCAAGGCCCTGTGCAGCGCCCCAAAGATGATCTCCCGCACGCTCACCTTGCGCGCGCAGAAGAGACGCAAGCAACGCACGCTTCTGGCCACGAACCAGGCCACCACAAGCCCGACAAGTATCTCCGATAGCGAGCAGGGAAACAGCCTGGATACGGAGAGCTGCGCCGAGCGCACCGCAACGAAGACGCGATCCGAGTACCAACGCTCGACAAAATCGGGATCTTGCGCCAAGCCGTGCAAGGCCACGACCCCCAAGGGCACGGACAATAGGGCAGCGATCAGCAACCCTGCGCTGCGCCTCGTCTCGACTCGGCCCTCGTCTGTGGCGCTCACTCCTATTGGGCTACTGACGCACCATGCCCATGATCGGCAGGCGCCGTTCACCTTCACCTGCGAGGCTGGTTTCCATCACGGCCGTGCCGCGAATCAACCCCAAGAAGTCACCCACCTCGCCCTCGACGAAGACCCGCAGGCCGCCTTCTGAGAGAGGTTCGCTGCGCAGGGTCATGCCCGGCGGAGTTGAGTTTTCGACCACGGCGCGGGTCAACTCGAAGTCATTGCCATCGGCGCTCTTGAGCACCACCGAAAAGCTGATCCGGCCCCGCGGCTGGACCCGACCCACCGAAAACAGGTTGGGCTTGACCTCCAGGTCGCCAAAGATCGAGGCGCCCACATGCAAGAGCACATCGCGCTCCTGCACTTCTGCACCAGGCTCGCGGACGCCGCGCACCTTGGCGATCACCGAGACATTGAACATGCCCCAGGGAGCGCTGTCATCGAGGGTCAACTCGATGGTTCGCGTGCCGTCCACCGAGCGCCCGGTTTCCACCGCGGTCAGGTGCGGGTTGGTGCTTCTGAGATCGAGAAGTTCGAAGTCAGGGTCCACGCAAGTCAGCTCAACCTGGGCCATCTTCTTCGTATAGAGCCGCACATTACCCAGGCGGGTGGGCTCTGGCTTGAAGGCTGCGAAGGGTGTGATGGTGGCCCGTATCATCAGGCGCGTGTAGAGCTCGCCCTCGTTATTCGAGGTGATCGTGATGGTCTTGATCTGCGGCCCAAACCCCTTGGGGTGCCACTCGACATGGATCGTGCTGCCTTCGCCGGGCTCAAACTCCATGCGATCCAGTTCGGTGGTGGTGCACCCACAACTGGCCTTGACGAACTGAATGATGAGCTTCTGCTTGCCGGTGTTCGTGAACTTGAAACTGCCGGTCATGGTGTCCGTGTCCCAGACCTCGCCGAAGTCGATCTGGGTGTTCTCGACGGAAATGCGCGGGCCCTGGCCCTTGGGGCCGTCGTAGGCCACGCTCTTGCCCTGGTCAGCTTGCAGGGCAGCCTTGCGGTCGATCACGACCTGGCGCTGGCGTTCCTGCTCCTCGGTCAATCCATATTTATTCTTCTGCGCGGCTGCCTTCTCCTTGGTCTGCCGAGCTTGCTGGGCCTGCTTCGCTGCCGCAGCCTGTTGCGCCTTGGCGGCGAGCATTTCTTGGCGTTGCGCCGCCAGGTCAACCTCATCGGAGCTCGAGTTATCGCCCTGTACGGCGGCGCCCACGGGAGCGGTCTCGCTCTGGGGCTGCTCTTGAGATTCACTGCAAGCCACAGCGAGAAGCAGCGTGAGCAAACTGGCGAGTGCGAGGAAACGGGGCTTCATGGCAGGGCTAAGACGGTTGGAGGATCAGAAGGGCGGAAAACAGCAGCGGACTGGGTGCAACAGGACTGTACTTGATCGATCGAGAGCTGCACGAGGAGAACAGGGCCACAGCCCAAGCAGCGCCCATGCCACCTGTACGAAGCATGCCTGATGCCTGTGAGATCAGCCTGGATTTGATCGACTCCCTGGCCCGTGGACCTGATCGGAATCGCCCCCAAGAAGAGCCTCCGCGGCCAAAAAAGGCCCATGGAGGGTGCTTATGGCGGCCAGGAGCGGCCAGACAGCAGAGTGCCTACCCGCGGGAAGAATCTTCTTCGCGTGGAATCGGCTACTGGCCCAAGAGGCCGCGCAGCGTGTCCGCCAAACTGATGGGATCGAAGGGCTTGGCGAGGGTTTGGATGCCGTTCTCTTCTCCCAAGCTGGCTCGATCTTCGCGACTGCCCCGGGCGGTCAAGAAGATCACCGGAAGCCCCTTGGTGCGTTCGTCTGCCCGCAAGAGTTCGAGACAATGGGGCCCATCGATTCTGGGCATGACCACATCGAGCAGAATGGCATCAAAGGAGCCCGCGGCGGCTGTCTCAACGATGGAGTCGCCCCCGGGAAGGGTGATCACCTGCATGCCCCCAACCTCTTCGAGGGCCAGGGTCAAGAGCAGGCGCTGGTCTGCGTCATCATCCACGACAAGGATCTTCATGCCAGCTCATCTTACCAGAGTTGCGCCATGAATCCCGAGCGAACTGCATGTCCCCATCCCGCGGAGCGTGCCCTATTCTGGTGCAACCCGCACGCGAATCCGCATGAGCCGAGGACCTGCCGGGACCTGGGCCATGGTCGCCGACCCCAGTGGGTTAGCCCGAGTCGCCCAGGACCGCCTCGATCCTGGACAGCAACAGCGCCGTCAAGACTGTGATCTCCTCGATGGAGCTGGAGTCGCGGATCGCCCCCTCCACTTCGGCAGCTGCGAGGGAGAGCTCGGGCATACCGTAGCTCCCCGCGGAGCCGTGCATCTTGTGGGCAAGCGTCTCGAGACCCTCGAGGTCACCGCGAGACAAGCACTCAGTCAACTCCCCGCTGAAGCTGGCCAGGGTTCTCTTGTAATTCTGGACGAGCTTCGCGAGGGAGACGCGCACTTTGGCCGAAGGAGCCGCGAACTCCGGCTCCTGGACCGTTCGAGGACGCCACCCCGATCGTTTGAGCTCGGCTCGCAGTTCGCCCAGGAGTTGCTCCCTGCCAATCGGCTTGCCTATGTAGGCGCTGCAGCCCGATTCGATGCAGCGCTCGGCGTCTCCGCTCATCGTATGCGCAGTCAACGCGATGATCGGAACCTCGACGCCCATCTGCCTGAGTTTCTTCGTCGCGGTGTAGCCGTCCATCACCGGCATGCGCATGTCCATAAGGATGGCATCGAAGGCCTGGCCGGCCTCGCTGTAGGCCTGCACACCCTCCTCTCCATTGTTCGCGATAGCCACATCGGCTCCAGCGGCGCGCAGGAAAAACTCGATGATCCGGCGGTTGTCTTGGCTGTCATCGACCACCAGGACTGAAACGCCCTTGAGGTCGACTTCACAGGAGTCCGCAGCGCCCTCGGACGCAACATCTTGCTCCTCATCCACTGCCGCGTCGGAAGCGAGATCGAGGGGATGATGAACGGTGAACTCAGAGCCGACCCCAAGGGTCGACTGGACAGTGATATCGCCGCCGAGGATGCGCGCAAGACGCCGCGATATGTCCAAGCCCAAGCCCGTGCCCCCGAGTTCGGCCGCGCGGCTGGTGTGGACTTGGGTGAAGGGCTGGAAGAGAACCGGAAAGTCCTTCTCCGAGATCCCGATCCCGGTGTCACGGACCGACAAGTTCAACACCTCAACGCCCCCAGGAGAGGCCTGGCCCAGGCTCAAGTGCATCCTGACCTGACCGCTGTCTGTGAACTTGATCGCGTTGCCCAGGAGATTAATCATCACCTGCTTGAGCCGGATCCTGTCCGTCACGATTCTCTCGGGTAGAGGCCCCTCTCGCACCACGGTCAGCGCGAGCCCCTTTTCCTTCGCCGATGCAGCCATCAGTGCCTGGACCTCCTCGACGAGTTTGTCGAGGGAGTGGCTCTGCAACTGCACGACGATTTCGTCCGCCTCGATCTTGGAGAGGTCGAGAATGTCGTTGATCAGGAGCAGCAAGTGATCGGCATTGAGATGCAAACGCCCAAGGTACTCGCGAATCTCTCCCCCGAGATCGGGCACATCCTGCTCGAGGATTTCCAGGTAGCCCAAGAGGGCGGTCATGGGAGTGCGAATCTCATGGCTCATGCTCGCCAAGAAGCGCGACTTGGCCTGGTTCGCCTCGACGGCGACCTGCTCTGCCTCCTGGAGTTCGGCGTTAGTCGCCTGCAACTCCTCTTGTTGCTCGGCCATTCGGCCTTGTTGCAAAATGAGCTTCGTGTTCACGCTCTCGAGTTCCTGGGAGTTCTCGCGCAAGCGCGCCTCAGCCTTCGTCCGCTCCGCAATCTCATCCCGTAGATCGGCTGTGCGATCGATGACACGCGCCTCAAGTTCCTGTCCAGCACTCTGGAGCGATTGCTCGCGCTGGCGAACCTTGTCGCGCATCCCGTTGAAGGCTTGGGCCAGATCGCGAAACTCTCGCAGCAACTGCTTTTGAGGAATGGGAGCGTTGCTGTCGGCCTCGGCGCCCGAGATTTGGGAAGCTGCGCTGTGCAGCTTCTGTAGGGGCTTTGTGAAAAACCGGCGGCCGAAGAGAACCGCGATCAAGAGCCCCACTGCATCGAGGCAGCCAATAATGAAAATCAATTCCCAGAGGATGTCCTCGTAGCCGCTCGTGATCGCATCGCCGGCGACTCGAAACCTGATGCCGATGCCGTACTCAGCTGAGGAGGCGCTGCGCCAGGGGCCATCCACCTCCCGCCCGAAGCTCGCGAGAAGGACCGTTCCCTGAAAGATCTCGGTTTGGCCATGCAGGTCGAGAGTTGAGAGCCGTCCTTCCGAGCGCACGAGTGCGATGGGGATATCGACGGCAAGAACGCCCTCAAAATGGCTGTTGTATCTGACCGGCACAGCGATCCGCCAGTAGCGTTCATGCCCCTCTTCGAGGACCTCGATCCTCTCATGAATAATCTCCCTGACCCACCGCGCCTCGATGCGAGAACCGTCAAGGCTGCCATCGGTGGAGTGAATCACACGCCCCTCGAAGTCGAAGAGCACCAGTCGGTGCTTGTAACCGAGAATTGAGATCGTGCTCATCACATCAACCAGGTCGACGAGCAACATCTCCGGCTGCATTACTGCCTGAGCGATCAAGGGGTGAGCCGCATAGTCCTTAAGGACCGCTACGCGGTTACCAATGAAGGCATCCACACTACGCCCAATGGCCTCTACCGTTCGAGATTTGGTCTGTTCGATGGTGCGCAGCCGCACGCGTTCACCGCCCCGCACAACGAGCGCCAAAGAGATCCCGCCGATCACGAGAAGGCCAGCCGAGTTGAACAGAACCATTGCCCATGATGTGCGAATCCCGCGGGCCATGATCCTCTTGTACGGCATCGACGGGGCTAGTCTCGGATCACAATGATCTCGCCCCGCTCTCCGTAGTGCGCCATCACGAGGTCCTCGATGTGAAGAGCCTCGTGGGCATCGGGGTGGTCCTCATCCGAGGCGCAAAAGGGCCTCTTGTAGGTCTTGATCAGCCCGTGGATCGGCTTGTCAAGGTCTTCAAGCGCCAGCCTCAGGCGCCGACGGTCCTTGCATATATCCCCGCTGAACTCAGTCTTGTTCGCCGCGGCGACCAAGAGCAAGGTCAGGTCATAGGCGTGGATGAAGCCCGTGGGTGCCTTGATGTCGTAGGCGTCCTCAATCAGCCCCGGGAAGAGCAGTTTGGCGCGGGCGAGCACCTCCTTGCCCTTTTCGTCATCGGGTTGATCGAGGAAGGAAAAGCTAGTCTGGAGAAATTCGAGAGAGAAGCCCTCGGTCGCTCGCAAATCCGCTCCGATCACCTCTGGAAAGTCGCCTCCAGTGATTCCCCAGTGGCTACAGATGGGCCGGCGCAAGTTGCGCTCAATGGTGGTCATGGCCCGGGCGAAGGTCTTGCCTTCGGGGGCGTTACCCACGAAGAAGATCACATCAGCACCGGACCTCGCGAGATCGCGCAGGATGATTCTCGCCGACTCTTCGGTCAGGCCCCAGTTGAACCAGGTCGTCGAGACAGCATCGGCCTTCAGGTCCTTCAGGGCCGCGGTCATGGTGCGTTCGTTCGACTTACCCCAACCGGTTTTCTCGAGCAAGAGCGCCGGAGCGCGGTGGCCGCGGCGCAGAATCGCATGTTGACTGATGACACGGCCCGCCTTGGTGTCGTCGATCGAGAGTCGAAAGATCCAGTTTTCGCGTGTCGGGTGACGGGTGATGGGCCCCGCGGCCGCCCAGGGGTCGAGCACGAGGATCTGCTCCTCGTTGATCATTGCCAAGTTGGCCAGCAAGGGCGGCGAGTGCAGCCCGGAAAAGACGACCAGGGCATGCTTGTCCTCGAGGTACTCCTCCAAGTGCTTAGTGCTACGGCGAGTGTTTCCGCGGTGATCGCGGATCACGAGTTCAACCTCGTGTCCCCCGAGACGGTCCTGCACCTCCGAGAGAGCGGTGCGGATCCCCCACTCGATCGCCTTGCCAGACTCTACGACTCCCGTCCGATCGGCGTCGAGGTAGATCCGGAGCTTGCCCGCTGCCGCGTTGTTCACGGGATCGAAAGAGCTCAACAAGAGGAGCCCAAAAGCCCCCAGAATCGCTGCCACTATGTGCATGGATGACTCCTTGAGAAAAAATCGCCCTGGGCCTTGCCGCGCCCACATCGTGGGTCCGAGGAGGGCCCGCTTGGGCTGCAACGCAGTTGAAGGGAGGTGCAGTCTAGCCCCCGCCGAAGAAGGCGGGACCGATTCGCGTGGATGCCGACATGGATGCCGACAAGAAAAGAGCCGCGGTGCAAAGGATGTGCCGCGCCATGAATTCTCAGTATACGCCTGCCGCAAAGCCAGGGCAAAGCCCAGCGAGACAAGCCCTCTCACCTGCTCAGGCAGGCCGTAGCGGCACGTGCCGTCGCTGCTGGAGCCATCGCCGCTCACACTTCCCCGGCGTCTTTCTCCTGCCACAAACTCTGCGCCATGGTCCGGATGTGCTGGGGCCCCATGCGGCAGCATCCGCCGATGAGCGTAGCGCCCCGGGCGTACCACTCAAGGGCCGCGCGGCCGCATTCGGAGGAGCTGACCGTGCCATGCCAGATGCCCGTCTCGGCCTCGAAGCTCTCGCCTGAATTGGGGTAGACGACAACTGCCTTTTTCGGCGCTGCGTCCTTCAGGACATCGATGATCGCGGTGATGAAACGGGGTGCCGTGCAGTTGACGCCCACCGCAAAAACCCTTGGGTGCTCGGCGAATAACTCCGCGGCGGCGCGGATCGAGCTGCCGTCATGGAGCCGAACACCATCCGCACAGGAAAAACTGATCCAGGCCGGAGTCGCCACTCCATCAAGCAGATCGCACAAAACCCGCGCTTCCTGCAGGCTCGGGATCGTCTCGCAGGCCAGGATGTCCGCCCCGCTCCGGTCCAAAAGAGCCAGACGACCGCGGTGGAAATCGCTCAGAGCGGCATCGCCAATACCGTAGTCCCCGGTGTATTCCGAGCCGTCCGCGAGAGCTGCGCCAAAGGGCCCCAAGCTCGCCGCGACCAGAACTGGAGAGCAACGGCTGCCCTCCATGGCCGCCCCTTCCTCCCGCGCCTGGACTGCGAGTCGCACGGATGCGACGAGCAGCTCCTCCAATAGCCCCCCATCGGTGCCCCTCCGCTCTAGCCCCATGGCCGACAACTGATAGCTCGCCGTGATGAGCACCTCGGCGCCGGCTTTCAGGAAGGCACGGTGCGCGGCCCGGATGGCCTGGGGCTCCTTCAGGAGCAACTCGGCGCTCCACAGGGGCGTGTCGAGGTCAAAGCCCTGCGCCTCTAACTCCGTCGCCAACCCACCGTCCAGGAGAATAGGCTTCCCTCGAGCAAGGGACTCGGCAAGCGGTGTTTGGGGAGGGTGGACCACGGCACAACCATGGTAGCAGGCTGGCTGGCAACTCCCAGCCAAGACAGGACTCGCCGTCCATCAGGGCTCACCCTCGCTGCAACTTCATCGCTTTAGCAAGAACTCGGCACATTCATGAATAGTCTGCGCGACCCCTCTCCCCTGCTAACGCAAGCCCATGCCGAGATTGGGAACTGATTGGGGATTCCGGCCGACGGTGTTTGCAGGTGCTGTGTGATAACCGCTAAACAGGAATCACATCTAGACAAATGACATCAGCTTGGTAACTGGCAGGAGGCAAGCGCATGAAGGTGTCTTTGGATACACAAGGCGAGCAGGGCCCAGGCTGCGCCCGAATTTTGCTGGAAGACCGGCACCAGTTCCGGTTTTCGCGACGCCTGGGCCCTGGGCCACAACGAACGCTTCGCCGTGGGAGTCTGGGTGGGCTGCCTCTCCGGTGCCGACGATCCCGCCTTCGTGGGCAGCGAGGCCGCCGCGCCCCTCTTGGCCCAACTCTTCCGCACAAAATCACTCGCCGGCCAGCCGCTACGCCCTCTTGAGGCTTGCGACTGACCGGCTCACGACAGCAAGGTGCAACACCCAGTCACACCACGGGTCAAAGGGAATCAGTGGGCGCGCTCAGGGAATGTGGGTCACCGCCATGGCATCGGTCAAGGAACCGCCACCAACGCCCTGAGGGTCGCGCTGGAAGAGTTGCCAGTAGGTCGTGGTACCCGGACTGATAGTGGGAGCCCCGGCGGGCATGTTGTTGTAGTCGACTGTAAAGGAGAAGATGCTGTTGGGACTGGGGCTGGTTATTCCCACAGGCATGCGGGCGAGACCGCCGCTCACGCACAGGCGACCAAAGGGCAGGCTGACGACCGCATTGCCACTGCCGATGACAAAGAATGCGGGCTGGTTGGGGACCAAGAGGTTGCCAGTGAGGGTGAGATTGTTGGCCGCGATCGAGTCGCTGCCACTGCAAGAGATGAAGCTCGCCAAGCCAAGAGAGTTGAGCTCGGGAGGAAAACAATAGCGAACGCCAGCACAGACATCTCCCGTGCGAACGACCTGTATGCCGTTCACAGCACCACCCACACCTCCGACCGGATTTGCGGCTCGGCCGCGGATGAGCAGCGTGCCGGTGCTCTGGAATGAGATGGTGTGGGTCGAGTAGGTTAGTCCCGCTTGCGGGGCTCCCGGCCAGAAGCTAGCGCCGAGCTCTTGGACGCCTTCATTCGAACCATCCACCCTGATCTGTGTGCGCCAAACGCCATTGGTCGGAGGGTGGTAGGAGTGAACATGCACCGTGTACTCGCCGGGTATCAGGCCCGTGAAAGTGTAGGTCTTGTTGGGGTTGAGCAGCGCGAAGTCGCTGTACATCTCACTGTCCGGCGCTGGCACACCGGGACTGAACAAACCGTTGCCTTGGAAGTTCACGATCGAGAGGCTGATCGCAGTGGCCTGGCCGCTGACACTCAAGATATCCAGGGACGGGATGTCTGTGAACGAATTCCAGAGTCCGTTCTGGAGACCACCAGCCGTGTAGGAATTGGGAGCCGTGATTACATTATCGAAGCGGTCCATGTCGACATTGAAGCTCTGCGCAGGAACCGATGAGGCCATCAGCGCCATGCCGATACATGTAAGAAGTTTACGGTTTGAATGTTTCATGGGATGGTCCTTGCAAGGGTTTAGGGGCTTGGCTTTTTATTGGGGCTCGTGCTCATGCGGTGTTCCAGCAATCTCAGAACGCCTCCTCACTACCCAGGCGTGTTGCCTCCCGGTGTGTTACACCCCGCGCCAGATGAATTCTTGGAGAGGCAACCAGGCCTCGAGCTGAAACCGATTCTTGCGAGTACTTGCTGCGTCCCGCACCCGCGCTGCGCGGCTGTTACCCTGCCCTCCCCATTCCCCCACGACGAATCCCTCTGCCATGAATCCCTCTGCCACGAGATTGCGAGCCCTGTGCATGCTGTTTGCCTCCCTTTTTGTTGGGACGGCCTCTGCCGATGTGCGCTTGCCCGCACTCGTTGGAGATTCCATGGTCTTGCAGCGCGAAACCCAGGTGCGAATATGGGGCTGGGCCGATCCGGGAGAAGAAGTGCGCGTGCGGGCCAGTTGGGCCGACGGAGAAGCGCGCACCCAGGCGAACGCTGCGGGCGATTGGAGTGTGGAACTTGCCACCGGCCCAGCGGGTGGCCCGCACACCCTCCAGATTTCGGGAAAAAACCGCATCACTCTGAAGGATGTGCTCCTGGGCGAGGTCTGGATTTGCGGGGGCCAGTCGAACATGCAGTGGACCCTGGACGACTGCGCACCGCTCTACGACGAGGTCAAGCAAGCCGCTCAGCACCCCGAGATCCGACTCTTCACCGCAGCGCAGTACTTTGCTCCTAGACCGGTCATGGACAATCTGGGCCGTTGGCAGGCTTGCGACCCGAGCAGCGTAGGGAGCTTTAGCGCCGTGGCGTTCTTCTTCGGCCGCGAACTGCACCTCAACCTGGCCGTTCCGATCGGCCTGGTCAGTTGCAACTGGGGCGGCACCCTGGCCGAGGCCTGGACCAGCGCTGAAACCTTGCAGTCCTGGCCCGAGTTTGCTCCGGGACTGGCCTTCATGGACGAATGCGCCACCGATCCAGCAGCCGTGGAAGCGCGCCACAAGACTCTCTTGGCGCAATGGTGGCAAGCACTCGAGGCGGACGAGGGCGGCTCGCGGCAGAACTGGCAGGCGCAGGACTTCGACGACAGCACCTGGGCCGAGATGGCCGTGCCGAACGATTGGCACGAGACGCCCCTCGCGGATTTCGATGGCATCACCTGGATGCGCCATGATTTTGAGGCGCCAGAAGATTGGGCGGGCAGGGAGTGCATCATCGACCTGGGCCCCATCGACGACATGGACACGACCTGGGTCAATGGCGTGAGGGTGGGCGGTCACGAGGACGCCGGGCTCTGGACCCAGGATCGCAGCTATGTGGTGCCCGCCGGTGTCGTGCGCGCGGGCCCGAACTCCATCGCGGTGCGCATCTACGATTCAGGCGGTTACGGCGGGCTCTACGGCCAGGCCCAACAACTCTCCATCGCGCCTTTGGATGTCAGCCGAGTCTTGGCGCTGGCGGGCAATTGGCGCTACAGGGCGAGCACACCAATGAGCGAATTAGAGCCCTGGCCGGCGAGCGCGTCGCTCTCGCAGGACCACCCTTCGGCGCTCTACAACGGCATGCTCGCGCCGATCACCAACTTCGCCATGCGCGGAGTGATCTGGTATCAGGGTGAGTCCAATCGCCTGCTCCCGGAGCAGTACGAACGTTTGTTTCCCGCGCTCATCAGCGACTGGCGGGCGAGCTGGGGCCGCGGCGATTTCCCCTTCTACTTCGTGCAGATTGCGCCCTTCGAGTACGACGATGACACGGGTGAAGCGGCGAGCCTCCGAGACGCCCAGCGCAAGACTCTAAGGGTCGCCGGCACCGGCATGGTGGTCACCCTCGACATCGGCAACCCCACCGACATCCACCCCAAGAACAAGCTCGTTGTGGGCCAGCGCCTGGCGCTCTGGGCGCGGGCCAAGACCTACGGTGAGGAGGAACTGACGTGTTCGGGGCCCCTCTACCGCAGTATCCAGAGGGACGGCGCCGCCCTGCGCATCTTTTTCGATGCGGTGGGCGGCGGACTCAGCGCCCGCAACGGCGGGCCTCTGACCCATTTTGAAGTTGCTGGCAGCGACGGGGTCTATCAGCCAGCAGTAGCCTTGATCGAGGGCGAGTCGCTGCTGCTCAGGAGCGCCGCGGTACCCAAGCCCTCCTCTGTGCGCTTCGCCTGGGGCGCCGCCGATGAACCCAACCTGACCAACACGGAGGGCCTGCCCGCTTCATCCTTCCAAGCCACGGCTCCCTGAATTTTGCTCTGGACGCGAGCCTGACTCGCGGCCAGCAAGCTGTACCCTGGGGGTAATACTGCACCCCCGACCCTCCTCGTCTCGCTTCCTCATCTTCTCCATGCATTCATCTTCCCTTCCCGCCGGCCTCGCCGGCGTGTTGATTTGTGTGGCGGCCTGCGGGGGCGCCGGCGAACACTCGGCCACTGGCGGATCTCCCCCGGCTGAAAACGGCGCGTCACTGCCGAGCACCATCGAGATCGCGGACCCAACGCAGCCCATCGGGCGCCTCGAATTCGTCGAGGACGCCACCGAAGAGGTCGCCGATCGTCTGCTCAGTTTCAGCGACAAGATCAGGCGTCGAGATTTCGGCGCTGCGGCAAGCTTCCTCTCGGCGGACTTCGCCGGTGAAAGCCTCGCGGGCCTGGCCGTGGAACGAGAGGCCGAACTGCACCTGGCAATGGTGACCACGCACCGCGACCCAAGCTCGGCCCAGGTGGTGAACCGCGCGGGCTTTCTGGACGGCATCAAGAACTGGATTGGCCCCTGGTCGCGGGTCGAGTCGGTGATCTGGAAAACCAAAGGCGCCGAGTTCGAGACCAGCCGCAACTCCTGGGGCAAGATCCAGCTCTTCGTCCACATCACCGGCGTCGACGCCCAAGGCGGTTGGGTGTCCATCGCCTCCTGGGGTTGGGCACGGGCTATTCGCGAGGAAGGCCAGTGGGTCCTCGACCGCTCAAAGATTACGAATTTCAAGAGCACGCGCCGCGCGGGCACGATCTTCACCGATGTCTCGGTGGCAGCCGGCGTAGCTCACACCGGGATCCGTTTTGGTCAACCGGGGAACCAGAGTTATGCCTTCAACGGTGTGGCCAGTTGCGATCTCAATGGCGATGGGCTCTGGGATATTTTCGTCCCCAGCGACGCGCGCAACTACCTGTACCTTTCCAATTCCAATAGCGCCAATTCTGGAGGGCGCTTCACGGAAGCCGCAGAGAGCCATGGCTTGGCCCAGCCCGACGCGGGCACCGGGGCGGTGTTTTTCGACTGCGACAACGACGGCGACCAGGACCTGATGGTGGGCCAAGTCGGATGGCGCGCCGAAGATGGCCAGGCCGCGGGAAAAAGGATTCAGCTCTACATCAACGATGGTCGCGGCCACTTTGAAGAACGCGGCGAACAATTTGGCCTGGGGAGCGCGCCCCTTACGGCCTACTCGTTGACGGTCCTCGACTACGACGGCGACGGATACCTCGATGTCTTCGTCTGCGGCTACGGCCGCCTTGAAGTCGAGCACAACAATTCCTGGATCGAGGCCACAAACGGCGCCAAGAACGGCCTCTTGCGCAACGATGCCGGCAAGGGCTTTGCGGATGTTGCCCACGAACTCGGCCTAGCTGGTCGGGCCTGGACTTATGCCTCGGCGGCAGCGGACTATGATGGTGATGGCGACAGCGACCTGTATGTGGCCAACGACTACGGCACCAACACCCTTTGGCGCAACGATGGCGGAACCTTCACCGATGTTTCCAAGGAGCTCGGTGTGCTCGATTCGGGCAATGGCATGGGGGTTTCCTTCGGTGACTTGAACTCGGACGGCAGGCTCGACTTGTATGTTTCCAACATGTCGTCCACCGCCGGCAATCGCATCCTCGAACGCTTGAGCGGGGACCTCGATGCTGAGACATTCGCCATGCTGAAGAAGCTCGCCGCGGGCAACACGATCTTCCTGCAAGAGGCGGACGGCAAGTTTAGGCGTCTCGAGAAATCAGCCGGCGGAGTGGGCGGCAGTTGGGCCTGGTCCACGGCCATCAGCGATTTTGACCTCGACGGCGCGCTGGATGTGTTTTGTGCCAACGGCTTTGTCACCGGCGACCTGCCCTTCGACACATGAAGCACCTACTGGCGCCACGTGGTGGCGTCCTCCCTGAACGCGGAAGACGAAGTCGATGCCTTTGAGAAACAGGAAGTAGGCGACATCACCTACCTCAACCGACACAACACGGAGATGTTCCAGTCGGGGCGTTCCTTCAGTGGCAATGAGCGTCACAAGTTGTGGTTCAACAACGCCGACGAATCCTTCGGTGACATGTCCGACCTCTCGGGGCTCGACTCGCCCAACGATGGCCGCGGAGTCGTGGCCGCAGACTTCGATGATGACGGCGATGTAGACCTGTTCGTGCACAACATCCAACGCGAACGACACGCCCTTTATCGCAACGAACTCGGTAGCGCAGGAGGGTTCATCAAGGTGCGCTTGAAGGCTACTCTTGGCCAATACGAGGCCATCGGGGCTACGGTCATCGCAACAGTTTCAGGCAACAGCACAGCCCAAGTGCTCTCCCGCGGTGCGGGCTTCGTCAGTTGTCAGGCTCCCGAACTGGTCTTTGGCCTGGGCGGAGCTCCGGGCGCCGAGGTCGCGGTGCGCTGGCCTGGCGGAGTGCTAGAAGAGTTTGGGCACACCGAACGCAACAGCCGCGTCCTCTTGGTGGAGGGCCAGGGAGAAGCGCGCGCCTTCGCAGCTCACACCCGAGCGCTGCCCGATCCCCTGCCCCGGGGCTTCAAGATTTTGGTGGGAGAGCGCCTGCCGCGGTTGGCGGTGCTTGATGCTGAGTCCAATAAAACGCTGATCGACCCCGTGGCGCTGGCCGACGGGGGCACGCTCTACATCAACTTTTGGGCCAGTTATTGCGGCTCGTGCGTGAAGGAATTGCCCGACTTGCAAGAGCTGGATGAAAAGCCCGGCGTGCGGGTGGTGGGCATCTCCATGGATGCGCCGGCCGACTCGAGTGCGGTGCACGAGCTTCTTCGCAAACGCGGTGCGCGCTATGCGGCCTTCTACATCGGCCGCGAGCCGACGGAGGGCGACGGCCTCACCTCGATTACCGAAGTCATCGACATCGAACGCCTGCCGATTCCCTCGACACTGGTTGTTGGCCCCGATGGAATCATCCGCAACATCTTGAAGGGTCCGCTCGACGCCAGCGGCCAAGCGTCGGAATAGATTAGGGCGGGGAATCTTGAGAGGAGGAAAAAATGGTGGGCCCTGTAGGACTCGAACCTACGACCAAGCGATTATGAGTCACCTGCTCTAACCAACTGAGCTAAGGGCCCTTCGAAGCGCAGCGCGCCAGCCAGAGCAACCTACGCCACCCGCGAGGGCGCATCAAGGCAAGAGCTGGAAGCGGATCGCTTGTGACTGATCGCGGGCCCAAGGAGAGCTCGTAACCGAGGCCGAGAAAAGTCCCTGAACATGTCTGTGAGATTCACAGCCCCTATCTAACGAGGACCCTTAGACTGTGCAGGGGGACAGTTCCTTGCCTCATCTCTTAGACCGGAGCATTCATGCGCACCTTCTTGACCACCTGCACACTTCTGACTCTAAGCGTCTCGGCAACCGCCCAATACCGAGGCCTCGAATGGAGCATCGACAGCACGCACCCGGTGATCGACGGGATTCCGCGGGCCGTCGTGCGAATCTACGCAGGCTATGACGACCCGGCCATGCAGCTCAATGCCGTCTACGGAGACGGCGCCAATGTTCTCTCAATCTCGACCAGTGACCCCCTGGGTTTCTATCAGAGCCCCTTCGGAGGCAACACCTCCCAGGCCATCAACGCCGCACTATTCCCCAGCTTCCCCGATCTCAGGTACGACTCCTGGGTCACGATCGGGCGCGACGACTCCACCAACAACGAAATGTTGGACATCGGTTTCGACTACGGCCCCTGGAACGCAGGCGGATCCTTGACATCCGACAACGCTGCCTGGTTTGCCGTTCCCATTGCTTACTTGCACATGTTCCCTGATGCCAACGGCCAGGTCCTGATTGCCCAACTCACCGTGACTCTGGGCGAGACTGTTCAGGGCACCGTGCACCTGCAAGGCAAGGACGCCGCCCTCGCCGTCACGACCCACCTCGACCAGACCTTCCTGATCCAGACCGGTTCGGGCGGAGTCGCCTTCTGCACCGGCGATGGCGCCGGTGGTCTCGCCTGCCCCTGCGCTAACTCGAGCACTTCGGGCGGCTGCGCCAACAGCACGGGGCAGGGCGCAATACTGGTGTCTTCAGGCGCTGCCAGCATCAGTTTGAACAACCTGACCCTCATAGCCTCGGGCCTCGACCCCTCGCAACCGGGCCTCTACTTCCAGGGCGACAACCGCATCGCTGGCGGAGCAGGCATTCTCTTCGGCGACGGCTTGCGCTGCGCCGGTGGCGGGATCGTGCGGCTGCAAGTGCGCGCGGCGAGCGCTACGGGCGAGTCGGCAACGACTGCTTCAATCGCAACTCTCGGCGGGGTCCTGCCCGGGGATGTGAAGCGCTACCAGTTGTGGTACCGCAACCCGGTGGCATCGCCCTGCGGGTCGGGCTTTAACCTGTCCAACGGGTACGAGCTGACCTGGGAGTTCTAGCCCGGCCTGGGTGCGGGTGCAGCCCGCGTTCAAGTCAGCGGGCCGGGCAGGGGGGGATCGGCCCTGGCAAGGCAGAACTGTATGACCCGGGGTCATGCTGAGGGGCGGAGGGAGTAGAATGCTCGCCCCGAATAGTGCACCCCCTGGCCCCCACCCCACGGTCGCTCCCGATGAATCGCTGCCCCTCCACGCCCCCCGCCCCTTCGATTCTGCTGCTCGCCGCCGGCTCCGCCCTGGTCATCGGATGCGGAGGTGGAGATAGCCCCAAGGCGCCCCTCGTATCCAACCCTGGAGCAGCCGCTGCGGGCGGACCACAGAGCGCTCTCGAGCCGGTGCAAGTGGTCAACGCCGGCGGCTCCGAGCCGAGCACCATCGACATGTCGATCGAGGACGGCCGCGAGATGCCCGAGTTCGAGCCCGAGCGCTACGACCTCAACATCCCGAATGTCACCTATACCTGGGATCCAAAATCCGGTGACGCCTCGGTCTCGAAAGAAGACGGCGGCCCCGGTTTCACTGGAGAGGGCTGGACCACCAACATGACCTTCCCCGCCATGGGTAGCGCGGAGGCGGTCAAGGGCGGCACGATCCACATGTATATCACCTCCTGGCCCGCAACCCTGCGGCTAATGGGCAAGGACTACAACACGGCCTTCAACTACCGCGCCAAAGACCTGTGTCAGGAGAGCCTGGTTTCCGTCCACCCGAACAGCCTCGAGATCATTCCCGGGGTTGCCACACACTGGAAGATCTCAGATGACAAGACCACCTACACCTTTCGCATCAACCCCGAAGCACGCTGGAGTGATGGCGAGGAATTAACCGCCCGCGATGTGGTGGCCACCTGGAACCTGCGTATGGATGAGCGCATCCTGTTTCCCTCCGAGCAGTTGGTCTTCGGCAAGATGAACCAGCCCAAGGCGCTGTCCAAGTACATCGTCGAGGTGACGGTCAAGAAAACCAGTTGGCGCAACTTCATGTACTTCGGGGGCATGGCCCTCTTCCCCGCCCGCGAGATATCCATCCCCGGAGACGAGTTCCTCAAGAAGTTCCAGAACAGCTACATGGCCACATCCGGTCCCTATCGGCTGAATGACGAAGATATCGTCATGAACAAGTCCCTGGTGTTGCGCCGCCGGGATGACTGGTGGGACGCGGACAATCCCGCCTGGCAGGGATTGCACAACATGGATGCCTACCACTTCGCAGTCATCCAGGACACGGGCTTGGCCTTCGAGAAAGCCAAGAAGGGCGAGATTGACTACTATGTCGTGCCGAAGTCTCTGTGGTGGGTTGAGGAAATAGTTGGCAGCAAGATCGGTGCGGTTAGGCGCGGGTTGATCCAAAAGCGCAAGTTCTTCAACGACGCCCCCATCGGCACCGCGGGCTTCGCCTTGAACACTACCCGGCCGCCCCTCGACCAACTCGACATGCGGCGGGTGCTGCAGTTCCTGCGCAACCGCCCCAAGCTCATCGACAAGTTGTTCTTCAACGAGTACGAGCCCCTGGCCAGCTACTGGCAGGGCGGCACCTACCAGAACCCAGGGAACAAGGTTTTCCCCTACGACCCCTTCCGAGCGGTGGAGTTGCTCGAGAAGATGGGCTGGACCGAGCTGGATGGCGAAGGCTACCGCGTGAAGGATGGCCGACGCCTGCAGTTCGAACTGGCCTATAGAAGCAAGATCTCCGAGCCCAGCCTCACGATCTACCAAGAAGACTGCAAGAGAGCCGGCATCAAGATCGACCTCAGGCTGATCGACCCGGCGACCCACTGGCAAAACCTGCGCAAGCGCGAGTACAGCCTATCGTCCACCGCTTGGGGCGGACTGACCTTCCCCAACCCTGAGACTTCGTGGAAGGGGGAGCTGGCGGTGATCGTAGACAACAACAATGTGACCGCATTCTCCGATCCCCGCGTGGATGCGCTACTCGACGAATACGACCTGGAATACGAGGTGAGCCGCCGCATCGAGATTATCCGTGAAATCGACGGCATCGTGTACGCCGCTCAGCCCTATGTCCTCGATTGGTTCAATGGCGCCAACCGCGTCATCTACTGGAACAAGTTCAAGATGCCTGCCTGGTGTGTCTCGCGCACCGCGGACGAGAACGACATGATGTACGGCTGGTGGATCGACCCGCAGATGGAAAAAGACCTCGAAGCCGCCAAGCAGAGCTCCTCGAAGACCCTCGAGACCGAGCCCATCCTGCACCGCTTCTGGCCCCGCTGGCACGCCAAGAACGCCCAGTAACGCCCGGACACTATGCACTGCATCGAGTTCTGCCCATCGAGGGCAGGGCCGTAGCTCCATCCCGAAAAACCCAAATGGCCGCCTATTTCGCCCGCCGCTTCCTGCTGCTGATCCCAACCTTCCTCGGGATCACGATGCTTGTCTTTGGCATCACACGCTTCGTGCCCGGAGGCCCCATCGACCAGATGATCATGCAGCTGCAATCGGGCGGCGTGGGTGGAGGGGAAAGCGGAGCCGGAACGGGTGATGCCCAGTCGAGCGTGGACATCCCGCCCGAAGCTCTCGCAAACCTCAAGAAGTACTATCACTTCGACTGGCCGCTCTGGCAGCAGTACCTACAGTTCCTGGGCCCCCTCAACCTCGATGAACGGGGCATTTTCGGCGACGAGATCAATGCAGTGGAGCTATTGACCTGGTATGTCGACCCCGGCGCAGTCGTAGAGGAGGGCCAACCCATCGCGCGCATCCGCATGACCGGCATCGAGTCGGAGCACGGAGCCAGCGCCACGATCATCTCGCGCGAGGTCCTGGCGGAATCCGCGGGCACGGTCATGGCGCTCCTGGCCGAGCGCGAGAGCATGATGTCGGTGGGCGACGAATTGTACGAGTTCCAGCCCCAGGGCCAGATTGCGCAAGCGGTGCTGGCTCCGGACATCTGGAGCAAGACCGGCGCCGGTCTGCTAACCGGAGACCTGGGCACTTCCTACAAGTACGAAGTGCCGGTGATCGACCTCGTCGTCTCGCGCTTTCCCATTAGCTTGCGCTTCGGACTGACGGGATTTCTGCTGGCCTACCTCGTTTGCGTGCCCCTCGGCGTGCTGAAAGCCGTCAAGCACAACTCACACTTCGACTTCGCCTCAAGCGTGCTGGTCTTCGTGGGCTATTCGATTCCCGGCTGGGCCTTGGGCGCTGTGCTCTTGGTGCTCTTCGGCGGCGGCTCCTTCTGGAATGTCTTCCCCCTGGGAGGGATACAGTCCCCGGATTTTGCACAGCTCAGCCTGTGGGAGAAGATCGTTGACTTTCTGCACCACATGGCCCTGCCGGTCGTGGCCTACTCCATCGGTAGCTTCGCCACCTTGACCGTGCTAACCAAGAACTCGCTGATGGAGAACCTCGGTCAAGACTATGTGCGCACGGCCTTCGCCAAGGGCCTGACCGAAAAACGCGTGATCCTGGTGCACGCCCTGCGCAACTCATTGATCCCCATCTGCACCGGCCTCGGCCACGCTATCTCGATCGTCATGGCTGGCAGCTATTTGATCGAGAAGGTCTTCAACATCGACGGCCTGGGCTTGCTCGGATTCACCTCGATCATCGGCCGCGATTATGCCGTGGTCATGGGCGTGCTTGTGATCAACACCTTACTGATGTTGATCGGCAACATTTTGAGCGATGTGCTCTATGTCCTCGTCGATCCCCGCATCCGATTCAACTAACCATGCCCGCCCCCCAAACTGACACCCCGGGCCAGGCAGACGCACCGAAAAAGTCGCTCTCGGTATTCCGGCGGCGCTGGCGCAAATTTCGCACTCTCAAGCGCGGCTGGTACAGCTTCGTCGCGATCCTGGTGCTGTACTTCCTGAGCCTCTGTTGCCCTGTGCTCGTCAACAGTCGCGCCTTGATCGTCAAGCACAATGGCGAGTACAGCTTTCCGGCCTTGAGCGGTTTTCGCGAGGCGCGCGACTTTGGTCAACGGATCATTGGCGAGGCCGACTATCGGCTCTTGAAACAACAATTCGACGAATCCAGGGGCGACGACTTCGTCTTGCTGACGCCCTATCCTTACCACCCCAACGAGTCGCTGCTTGATGACGCCCTGCTCCCCGGCAGGCCGCCCCACGCCCCCACCGCCGAGCACTGGCTGGGTACCGACAACCGCGGCCGAGATGTCTTCGCGCGACTAGTCTACGGTTTTCAGATATCGGTCACCTTCGCCCTGGGCGTCGTCCTGCTCTCGTACATCGTGGGTATGATCGTGGGCCAGATCCTGGGCTACTTCGGTGGTCGCGTGGATATGTATGGCCAACGCTTCGTGGAGATATGGAGCGGACTGCCCTTTCTCTACACCGTGATCATCATCAGCAACATGGTCACGCCGTCCGTGACCGTCCTGATCCTGATCCTGGCCACTTTCCGTTGGATGGGTACTAGTTTCTACATGCGTGGAGAGTTCTATCGCGAGAAGTCGCGCGACTATGTAGCCGCGGCCATCGCGCAAGGGGACTCGCACGCATCGATCATGTTCCGGCACATCCTTCCCAACTCGCTGACCCCCATCATCAGCTTTGCGCCCTTTGCCCTGGTGGCCGCCATCAGTTCCTTGGTGTCCCTCGATTTTCTGGGCTTTGGCCTGCCGGCCCCCACGCCCAGTTGGGGCGAAATGGTGAACCAGGGTCTCGAGAACATCCACAAGTGGCATCTGGTGGTGTTTCCCCTCAGCGCGCTGTTCCTGACCTTGATGATGGTTGTCTTCATCGGTGAGGCCATTCGCGAAGCCTTCGATCCCAAGGTTTTCTCCAGGCTGCGATAGCGCGGATTATCTATGACTACCAAAGCAAAGCAGCCGCTGATCCAGGTCAAGAACCTCCAGACCCTATTCCTGGTCGAGGGGCAGGAAGCCCACGCCGTCGACGGCGTGAGCTTCGACATCTACGAGGATGAGATGCTTGGCATCGTGGGTGAGTCCGGGTCGGGCAAGTCTGTGACTTCGCTCTCGATCATGCGCCTGATTCCCGATCCGCCGGGCAAGATCGCAGGCGGCGAGATTCTCTTTGGAGGCCGCGACCTCTTGAAGCTCAGCTATGACGAGATGCGCCAGATACGCGGGCGCGACATCGCCATGATCTTCCAGGAACCCATGACCTCGCTGAACCCCGTGTTCACCATCGGCATGCAAGTTGCCGAGGCTCTGCGCTTTCATGACAACATTTCCAAGGCAGAAGCCCTCGATCGCGCAGTCGAGGTGCTCGATCAAGTGGGTATTCCAGACGCCAGAAAGCGACTCAAGGACTACCCCCACCAGTTTTCCGGCGGCATGCGCCAGCGCGTGATGATCGCCATGGCCTTGATCTGTACGCCGGCCCTATTGATCGCAGACGAACCGACGACGGCTCTGGATGTCACTATCCAGGCGCAGATCCTGGACCTGATGAAGGAACTCCAGAGCCAGCGCTCGGGCGCCTCGATCCTGCTCATCACCCACGACTTGGCCGTGGTGGCCGAGACCTGCGACCGCGTGATAGTGATGTACGGCGGCCAGATCCAGGAAATCGCCGGGATCCATGACATCTTCGACAACCCGCAGCACCCCTACACCAAGGGGCTCTTGAACAGCATCCCGCACATGCAGGACAAGGGGCACAAACTCGAAGCCATCCCCGGCAATGTCCCCAGCATCTTCGAGTTTCCGGGGGGCTGTCGCTTCAACACGCGCTGCGCCCAGGTCGAAAAACGCTGCCACCAGGAAATTCCTGCCCTGCACGAAGTCGCCCCCGGCCACTGCGTCCGTTGCCACCTCGCCGAGCGCCAAGCATGACTGGTCAAGGAGAATTGCTTTTGGAGGTCCGCGACCTCAAGGTTTGGTTTCCGATTTATGGCGGCATCCTGCGCCACAAGGTGGGCACGGTCAAAGCCGTGGATGGTGTGAGTTTCACCCTCAAGAAGGGCGAAGTTCTGGGACTTGTGGGCGAATCGGGATCGGGCAAGACCACTGTGGGCCGCGCCGTGATCAACTTGCACAAGGCCATGTATCCCGATGTCGAGCTTCAAGGCTCAATCACATTGCATTCCAAGCACGGCTCCGTGGACCTCAACGGTTTAAGTCGGGCGGCCACCAAGCCCCACCGGGCCGATGTGCAGATGATCTTCCAGGATCCCTTCTCGTCGCTCAACCCGCGTATGACCGTGCAGGGCATCGTCGAAGGGCCGCTCAAGATTCACACCGACATGGATCCGGCCCAGCGCAAGGAACGCGTTTTCGAATTGCTCGATCGAGTGGGCATGCAACCGCAGTACGCAGAACGCTACCCCCACGAGTTTTCAGGTGGCCAGCGTCAACGCATTGGCATCGCCCGCGCCCTGGCAACGCGGCCGGATCTGATCATCGCCGACGAACCCGTCAGCGCCCTGGATGTCTCTGTCCAAGCCCAGGTCATCAACCTGATGCAGGAGCTCAAGGAAGAGTTCGGCCTGACCTACATCTTCGTGGCCCATGACCTCTCGGTCGTGTATCACATCTCTGACCGCATCGCGGTCATGTACCTCGGTTGCGTGGTTGAAATCGGCACAGCGGACCAGGTCTACAAGGCGCCGCGCCATCCCTACTCGCAGGCGTTGCTCTCGGCTGTTCCCAAGCCCGATCCGCGCCACGATTCCTCGGGCCGCGTGCGCCTCGAAGGCGACATCCCCACGCCGCTCGCTAAGCCCTCGGGCTGTGGCTTCCGCACGCGCTGCCCCATCGCCCGCCCCGAATGCGCCGAGCACATCCCGCAACTGATCGACACGGGCAACGGCCACCAGGTGGCCTGTCCCTACTTCGCGGAAATGAAGACTTAGAGCTCTCGCGGCGCGTCGCAGACGCCGTGGTGGCAGACATAGACAGTGGGCTTGCCCTTGACCATGGTCTTGCCCTTGGCGGCGGGCAGGAGCGCTTCGAGTGGCTCGGACTTCCCCGGCTCCAGTTGCACAAAGACTCGCAAGGGCGGCCATTGTCGGCGCAGTCGGGCGAGTTCGGCCTGCACGCGGCTGTCGTCCGCCGGGCCGACGATATAGACCTCGCTCGGTTCGTGTTCGAGAAAATCGATCAAGAGCAGCAGCGTGGCGTGCCCGCTCGGCCAGCGGCGCAACGCCTCTCCGTGACGCACCAAACCGGCCCGAGCACGAGCGAGGCGCGCCGTCGATCCCTCGAGCAACCCCAGGCGCGCATTGTTCAAGAGGGCCACGCCCACCGCGCTCGGCAGACTCGACTCCTGAGGACTGTTCATGCGCACCGGCAGACCCACCGCGTAGCTTGCGGTCTTGAAGTAGCCGCCGCTTTCATCGGCGAAGTGCTCGTCGAGGTAAGCCATCAATTCCTGGGCGCCCCTCAGCCAGCGCGGGTCCTGGTCGGCCTCGAACAGATCCAACAAACCCTGGGCGACAAGGGCATAATCTTCAAGATATGCGTCGAGGTGCGCACGCCCCGAGCGGCTGGTCCTGAAGAGCCCGCCGCCCTCGCGACGCATAGGCCCCATCAGGAAGAGGGCATTGGCTCGCGCGATTTCCAAATAGCGCTCGTCATCAAAAACCATGGCCGCCCGGGCGAAGGCCGACAGCATCAAGCCGTTCCAGGAAGCAAGGCGCTTGTCATCGAGGGCTGGCGGGATGCGTTTGGCGCGCACCTTGAGCAACGCCGAGGTGCAGCGCGCTATGGCCGCCTCGAGATCGTCAATTGAGAGTCCAAATTTTTGGGATACTACGAGTTTCTTGCTGCGCGCCGTGAGGATGTTGTGCCCCTCGAAGTTGCCGTTCTTGGTAACGCCGAACCAGGCTTCCGCCACCGCCGCATCCTTCCCGCAAATGGCCCGCACCTCGCTCAGACTCCAGACGAAGAATTTGCCTTCCTCGCCCTCGCTGTCCGCATCGGTAGCCGAGTAGAAACCGCCCTCGGGCCCGGTCATCTCACGCGCGACATAGTCCAGAACCTCGCGTGAGATTTCGCGGTAGAAGGGCTGATCCAGGGCCTGCCAGGCTTCCATGTAGAGCAAGGCGAGCTGGGCGTTGTCGTAGAGCATTTTCTCAAAATGCGGTACGGTCCAACTGCGGTCCGTGGAGTAGCGCGCAAAGCCGCCACCTAGCTGGTCGTACATCCCTCCCCATGCCATCTGGTCCAGGCTCTTGCGCACCAAGGTCAAGGCGGCACCATCCTGCTCGCGCGCGCCGCGCCGCAAGATAAACAAGAGTTGAGCGCAACGCGGGAACTTGGGCGCGAATCGTGGTGCGCGGCCAAACCCGCCGAAGGCTGGGTCGGCGCTGGCCTTGCTATCCGCGAAGGCCCGTTCGAGAAGCGCGAGCCCAGGGGGCTTCCCCGCCGCACTGGGCGCATTGGTCCGGGCCCGCAGAGCCTCGATCATGAATTGACCCCGCTCCACGGCTGCTGCTGGATTCTGCAACCAGAAGGTGTGCACCTGCTGCAACACCTCATCGAAACCCAGCCGACCTCCCCTCGAGTGCGGAGGATAGTAAGTGCCGCCGTAAAATGGCTCCAGGTCGGGCGTCAAGAATACACTCATGGGCCAACCCCCGCTGCCGATCATGGACTGCACCGCCGCCATATAGATGGCATCGATGTCGGGGCGTTCTTCGCGGTCGACCTTGATGCACACGAACCACTGGTTCATGAGCTTCGCGATCTCTTCGTTCTCGAAGGATTCGTGCTCCATCACATGGCACCAGTGGCAGGCGGAGTACCCCACCGAGAGAAAGATCGGCTTGTCCTCGTCCTTGGCGCGCTGCAACGCATCGGGCCCCCAGGGATACCAGTCCACGGGGTTGTGGGCGTGCTGCAAGAGATAGGGCGAGGTCTCGTCGATCAGATGATTCGCCGGCCGTTCTTGTTGCTCTGCGGTTGAGTGCTCTTCCTGCGCTGCGAGAATTGAGACGAGGAACAGACACGAGGCGATGGCGGTGATGACGGTCTTCATGGCTTGATGGGAGTCATTGTCAATGGTGCTGGGCATACCGCCAACCTCCCCTGCGGTTTTCTGGAGCGACCTGGCAAGGGATCCGTATGCTGTGGGCCCCGTGAGCCGCCAAATGCCCATCCCGAGCCCCATGCGCATCGAAATCTATACCCAGAGCTACTGCCCCTTCTGCCGCTCCGCAATTCAACTACTCGACGACCTCGGCGCGCCCTACAGTCATCACGAAATGGATGAAAAGGGACCTGAACTGGACGAAATCAAGGCGCGCTTTGACCACCACACCATCCCTATCGTGGTCATCGATGATGCCCTTGTGGGTGGCTTCACCGAGCTCTCCAAGCTCGCCGAACAGGGCGGGATCGAAACGGCCTGAGCGGCCTTTAGGTGTCCGTTATACTGCCGCCATGGGTTGGTACGAAAAGCGCATTTTCAATCCCCTGATCGAACGGGGGCTGAAAGGCGAGGCCATGGACGCCGAGCGGGGGCGTTTGCTCAAGAACGCCCGAGGCCGGTTGCTAGAAATTGGCCCTGGCACTGGATTGAACTTCCCCCACTTCCCTTCTGACATTACGCGCATTACCAGCGTCTCTCCCGAAGACGAACTGTCTCCCCTGGCTCGCGAACGCGCGCGGCAGCGGGGTGCCACCCTTCGCCATGTCACCTCTGCAACCCCTCCTTGGCCTTTTGCCGATGGCCTCTTTGACACGGTGGTCGCGACCCTGGTGCTGTGCAGCGTGAAGGATGTCAACAGGACCTTGGAGGAAGCCAGGCGCGTCCTCGCACCCGGCGGCAAATTGTTGATCTTCGAGCACGTCCTCGGCGACAGCATCTTGCACCGCGCGTGTCAACACCTCTGGACGCCCTTCCTGCGCCAGCTGGCCTGCGGCTGCCATGCCAACCGGCAAACTCAGGAACGGATCGAAGCCGCCGGCTTCGCCTGGGATTCGCTGGAAACACGCAGAACCGTGGCCATGCCCTGGATCGTCTCCAGCGTCATTTTTGGCATCGCGCAAAAGACTGAAATGCCTTGCTGAGCAAAAGAACGCAACACGCCGCTTGTCTGATGGTGGCCCTGGTCGCAGGCGGATGCAGCGACGAAAGCCCCGCACCCCAAACGGAATCGCCCACGGCGCGGCCCTCGGTGCACGAAGAATTCCTGGCCGACCTCGCTGCCCCGCGGGCACCCTCCGATGGTGGCGGCACGGTGCGCCTGGTTCTGGCTGAAGGCCATGATGGCTCAGTTATGTGCGCCACGACGGGTCGTTGGGAATTCGAGTATGTAGCCGGTCCCCTCGGCATCGCCGCTGGAGGCTCTCTAACCTTTCTCTCCCCACCGTTTTGGGGTTGGAGTCGGCCCCAAGCCGCCGCCCCCGATCGCCTGGGCTACTGCGTGGTACAGTGCCCCGGAGTGCCCTTCGAAGCCTCTGGCTATGACCAGAGTCTCTTCATGGTTCAGTTTGGCGAGGGCGGTTTGGAAGCGGGCAAAAGCCTGCGCCTGATCTACGGTGCCGGCCCGGCCAAGGCCATGGCCGACACCTACGCCGAGCGCGAGTCGCGCTTCTACTTCAAAGTGGATGGAGATGGAGATGGCGTCTCCAGCCTGGTGGGAGATTCCCCCGCCATCCGAGTGCTCCCCGGACCAGCGGCGCGCATCAACACTCACCTGCCCTCCACGGCCGAACCCAACACGACCCAGAGCCTGGTCCTCGCCTTGCTCGATGTCTTCGCCAACGCCGGTGTCGGCTTCACGGGCACGGTGCAACTCGAGTCTATTCCCCCGGGCCTCGGCCTCCCCCGCGAGGTTGACTTCGCCGCCAGCGATGGAGGCGTACAGAGAATTCCGATCGGCGCAATCCAGCCCGGGACCTTTCGCGTGCGCGCCACCGTGTCACTTGACGAAAACCGCGAGGCAAGCTGTCTCTCCAACCCCATGCGCGTGGCCGCCGGTGTGCGGCCGGTCTTCTGGGGCGACCTGCACGGCCACTCCGGGCTTTCCGATGGCACGGGAACACCCACGGACTACTTCGCGTACGCCCGCGATGTGGCTGGCCTCGATCTCGTAGTGCTCACCGACCACGACCACTTCGGCGTACGATTCTTGGATGCGCACCCCAAGCTTTGGGAAGAGATCCGGGCCGCAGTCGGAGACGCCAATCGTCCGGGCAAATTCGTGGCTCTCCTCGGCTACGAGTGGACCAGTTGGCTCCACGGTCACCGCCATGTTCTCTATTTCGACGGACAAGGCGACATCCTCAGCTCCCTCGATCCATCGACGACCACGCCACAGGGGCTTTGGGATGCCCTGGCCGGCAGGGACGCCTTGACCTTCGCGCACCATTCCGCCGGCGGCCCCGTGGCCACCGACTGGAGCTACACACCCGACCCGCTTCTCGAGCCCGTGACCGAGGTCATGAGCGTCCACGGCAGCAGCGAGGCCTGGGATTCGCCCTCGAGGATCTACGGCGCCGTGCGCGGAAACTTCGTTCGTGATCAACTGGAACGGGGAGTGCGCCTGGGTTTTGTGGGCAGCGGCGACAGCCACGACGGCCACCCCGGCCACGCCCACCTCGCTCCCAACGCTGGTTACCGTCAGGCCCGCCCCGATTCCCGCGGCCGCCGGGCAGACAAGCGCCTGGGCAACGGAGGCCTGGCCGCTGTGCGCGCCTCAATCCTGGAACCCGCTGCGCTCCTCAAGGCCTTCCGCGCACGGGATGTTTACGCCACCAGCGGCCCGCGGATCTGGCTGGCCTGTTCCCTGGCCGGTCACAAGATGGGCAGCAGCGTACCGGTCACCGCGGTAGAAGAACCCGCCCGCTTGGTTGTGGAAGTGGCAGCCTGTTCAGGACTCGAGCGCGTGGAGATCGTTCGTAAGGGCAGGCAAGTCGAACGCATCCCCTGCTCCAGCGAACTCGATTTGCACCTGGAGATCGAACTCGAAGACCTCTCAGCGGGAGACTTCGTCTACATCCGCGTGCTCGAAAATGACGGCGGTCAGGCTTGGTCAAGCCCCTTCTTCATCGAAGAGTAGCCGCGTCAGGCAGACTCGCGGCGGGGGCTGTTGATCTCGGCGATCACCGTCTTGTTGCGGCCGCTCTTCTTGGCGATGAAGACTGAGTCATCAGCGGCCTTAATCAGGTCGTCGTCCTGGGTCATGGACGGTTCCCTTGAGGCGACCCCCAGACTAATAGTCACGGAGCACTCGACGCCTTTCCAGCGCACTACATTGGCCTCGACGGCTACTCTAATGCGCTCGGCGCAAGCCATAGCCGCCTCGCTGCCTGAACCGGGGCAGATGACCAGAAACTCCTCGCCGCCCATGCGGCAGACATCTTCCTCCTCGCGACATACCTCTTGCAGTTGGATCGAGGTCTCCCTCAAAACCACATCCCCCACCTGGTGTCCAAACCTATCGTTCACTTGTTTGAAGAAATCAATGTCCATCATGATGACCGACATCTGCCTGCCAGAACGCACCGAAGTCTCCCAGGCCTGACCCAAGCGCTTCATGGCATAGCGCCGGTTGGGAAGCCCTGTCAGCGGGTCAGTCAGCGCGGCGGAACGCAGCTTACGCATGAGGATTTGCAAGCGAGCGTTGTGTTTGACCAACTTGTTCTCCTGCGCCGCGAGCAGCACGGAAGTCGCGTGGCAACGAACCGCTGCTTGCAGGCGCGCCACCAGGACAAGCGGATTGAAGGGCTGCACCAGAAAATCATCCACACCGGCCTCGAAGGCCTGCACATCGGCAGCTTCATCGGTGCGGTCGGAGAGGAGCAGGAAATAGGTCTTGCGGCCGGTGGAAATCTGGCGCACGGCGCGACATAAGGCCAGCCCGTCCAATCCCGGAGTTTCCAGGCTACTGATCACAAGTGCCGGATTCTCTTCGAGCACCACGCGCAGGGCGTCGTCGCCGCGAGTCACGACGGTGACTCGATGGCCAACATGGGCAAGGTGTCCCTCGATTAGCTTGGCTGCGGCCGGGTTATTTTCGACCACGAGCACATGCAGGCCACTGATGCCGGGCACTGGTTTCAGGGCCTGGATTTGTGCGGCCTTCTCCATGTTTGAGGATTGCTTTTCATTCAACACACCCTCGGCGGAGGTCTCCTCGGTCCCGTTCGCCAGGTTTTCAAATCCAAACGGTGCTTGGGTGGGAATATGCAGCAACTGTCCCCACTCGCGCCATTCCTTGGCAATGGAATCAGCGATTCTGTCAAAAAGCTCGTTGTCGAGGGAACAACTTGCGCGAAGTGTCCTGTAACGAGCGGCGCGCTCGCTTGGAGCGTTGGTTCTCTTCGATGAGTCCCCCAGGCACAACCTGGCGATGATGTCGGCAGCCTTGATCAAGGCCTCTACACTGGAGAGCTTGGTGCCTTGCGCTGCAAAGTCAAGGCCCTCGAAACGACGCGCGGCCTCGCCAAAAGTGGGCGGCAAACCCCACTCAGCTAGCATGCAGACGCCAACATCGATGTGGTTGATCTCGAACCGCGACTCTTCTTCGCGCAAGAGCCCCTCAGGCCCGTCGTAGTCCGCAAAGGTCAGGAGTTCGGCATAAGACTCAGGGTGCACGCTGGCCAGGGCCAAACTGCCGATGTCAGCCAAGAGGCCGAGAATGTACATCTCCGCGGGGACGCCGATGCGCAGGTGACGACTCAGTTGCTGAGCAGCCACGGCGCGCCCCAGGGACAGCGACCAGTAGCGGTCATAGTCAAATGCGGTGCAGGCACCCTGCCGATTCGTGGAAATCAGCGAGAGACCGAGGGCAACATTTCGCACCGTACGAATACCGAGGCGAATTGTGGCTTCGCCCACGGTAGTGATAGGCTCGACAGAACCCGACTCGGCCGAGTTTGCGAGCCTTAGCAGGCGGCCCGTGAGCGCCGAGTCGGCCGAAATAGCCATGCCAATTTCGGCAGTCGAAAAGTCATCTCCCTGTGTTAGCTGCAAGATCTGCATGCCCACGCCAGAAGGCGAGGGCAAGCAATCGGTAAGAACGAGCTCTTCGAATACCTTGCTGATCATGGGACGCTCTCGAGGCTTGAAAGAGAAGGGAAGCTCAGCTCTGCAGAACGCTCACGACCAATCGCGCAGGGCTTCCTCGGTTCGAGTGTAGGCTTCCTGACACGCCTCAAGCATCTCGCCGCAGAGGCCGCGCGCTCCAGCACGAGAAGCTTCTTCGATGGCCTCGCAGACATGGGCGAGGGTTTCTGCGCCCATGTGTGCGGCGCTGAGTTGCAGCGTATTGGCAGCCCCCTGGATCCGGCGTAGGTCTCCGGCTTCATGACCGCAGGTCATGTCCTGCATGCACACGAGGGCGTCTGTGAGGAACACATCGATCATGTCCGAGACAAAACCTGTGGTCTCTTCGCCACCGATCAAACGCATGCCGATCAGCGCTGACTCGTCGAGGAGCACGAGGCGGTTGCCGGCTAGGGCTTTTTCTAGATTCATGGGGGAGCTGACTGGAGATAGTTGTCCAGCCGATGGGAAACGGCTAGGGGGATGTCCCTTCCTATCGGCCCCCGCCCCTCCCTAACTTGTGTGACTTGCCCGGAAGCCATCCAAGCTCCCCTTCCTGAGCAGGTGCCGGGCGCTGGAAAGGCCCAACAGGGGCCTTTTTTCTCCAGGCAGCCCCCAGCGACCCTGTCGCTCAGACGGGAAAAAGGGGCAGCTCGGGCCAGCCTGACTGAGCTTCGGACCTCCCCGCAGGGGGTGGCAGGTCAAAGCCGAAGATTCGGATGAAGTGCTTCACGACCAGGACCTCCACCAACATGTTGCCCGGCGGCAGCTCGGCGAGATCGGCCAGGCGAGTCATGGTTTCGGGCGCCAGGCCGCAGGGCTGGAACCCGTTGAAGGCCTCGAGGCGTGTGTGCACATTGATCGCCAGGCCATGCCATGCCACCCAACGCCGGACGGCCACCCCGACCGAAGCGATCTTCTTCTCACCGACCCAGACCCCTGTCAAACCATCTACGCGCCGGCCTACGATTTCGAACTCCGCCAAGACACTAATCACGACTTCTTCCAGATCGCGCAGGTAGCGATGCAAGTCGCGCTGTCCCTCCGGGAGCGCGATGATCGGGTAGATCACGACCTGGCCCGGACCATGATAGGTCGCTTCGCCACCGCGTTCGGTTTCGATCACCTCCATTCCCACGCCGGCTGCCACCTCGGGTCCCGCTCCGCGGCCCACGGTGACCACGGGTTCATGCTCGCACAAGACGAGTGTGTCCCCGATGGTCCCAGCCACGCGGGCAGCCACGAGTTCCTCCTGCAGGGAGTGAGCTGCGGAATAGTCGACGCGGCCGAGGCGGCGGACTTCAAGCAATCGGGGCGCGCCGCTCACTTGGGCTGAAAGATGTGCAGCGCCATGCCCTCGACGGCCTCGGCGGCTTCCATGAATGCCTCGGGCAAGGTCGGGTGGGCGTGGATCGTGCGAGCGATGTCCTCGGCCGTAGCGCCCATCTCGATGGCCAGGGCAGCTTCGGCGATCAATTCGCACACCTCGGGCCCCACCATGTGAACACCGAGCAACTCGTCGGTCTCAGCATCGGCGAGAACCTTCACAAAGCCCTCGGTCTCCATCAGGCTCATGGCTCGGCCCGAAGCGGCAAAGGGGAACTTGCCAACTTTGAAGGAACGACCGGCCTCGGTCAGTTCGGCCTCACTGGCCCCCACCGAGGCCATTTCCGGCGCGGTGAAGATCACAGCCGGCACGCAGCGCACATCGAAGCGCTCGTCCTTGCCCGCGATGGCCCCCGCTGCTACGACGCCCTCGCGGCTGCCCTTGTGGGCCAGCATCGGCTGCCCCGCAAGATCGCCAATGGCCCAAAAGCCCGCCACCGGAGTGCGCATCTGGTCATCCACGGCGAGAAAACCGTGCTTGTCAGTCTGTAGTCCCACGGCATCGAGGCCGAGGCCCGCGCTGTAGGGCCGGCGGCCAACAGTGGAGAGGATCTGGTCGCACTCGATTTCCGATTCCCCCTTGGCGTTCTTGATGCGCACGAAGAGCTTGTCGCCCCGGCGCTCGTAGCCTTGGGCGAAAGTTTCGGTATTCAGCTTGATGCGGCGCTTCTTGAGCGAACGCTCGATGACCTTGACGCAATCGGCGTCCTGCCCGGGCAAGGCGCCCGGCGTGGCTTCAAGCACGGTCACCTGACTGCCGAGCTTGGCGTACATAAAACCCAACTCGAGACCGATGTAGCCGCCACCAATCACCACCAGGTGTTCAGGCACGCGGTCGGGTGAGAGGGCTCCGGTGGACGACCAAACATCTTTCTCATCAAAGGCAAACCCGGGAATCTCGATCGGTACGGAACCCGTGGCGATCACGACCTCATCGGCTGTGAGTTGCGTCTGGCCCTCGGAACCCGTCACTTGTACAGCGCCCGGCCCCAAGATTTTCGCAGCACCATGTACCACGCGACAGCCGTGTTTCTTCAGCAGCGTCCCGACGCCGCCGGTCAGACGCGCCACGATGCCCTGTTTCCATTCGACGAGTTGGCCCAAGTCTAGGCTCACACTCTCGGCTGTGACCCCCATGACCTTGCCGTGCTCGATGCGCTCGAGATGCGCTCCTGCGGCAATCAGGGCCTTGGAGGGGATACAACCCACATTGAGGCAAGTCCCGCCGAGCTGATCGCGCTCGACAATCGTCACATCTTGGCCCAGTTGGGCCAAACGGATGGCGCACACATAGCCGGCGGGGCCGGCACCGATGACCACAACTTTGCGCTGGGTGCTCATGAGAAACCTATCTGTTGGTGCAGGCCCAGGGCCTTTGGTTGTCAGAGCGGAAAGGCACCGTCGGAAGGACTGGCCTCGCCATACTTCTCTTGGGTGATAAGGAACTGGTTGTACTGTTGGCGAAGGTGTGGCGGCACATCCGCGTAGACATCCTCGACCAGGGTTCTCCAGGACATGCGGGGTGCGGCTTCCTGGGTACGAATGACCGTATCGAGTTCCATAAACAACTCGTCCCGCAGTTCATCCACGGCGCCCGCCGCCAGACTGCCGCGAGCTTCAAGAAAGCGCGTCATGCGCTCGATGGGATCCTTGTCACGCCACTCGTCCACTTCGGCCTCGTCGCGATACTTGCTGGGGTCATCCGAACTAGAGTGGCCGCCCATCCGATAGGTGTTGAGCACCACGAGTTGGGGCCCCGCGCCTCGGCGCGCCGAATCTGTGGCCTCCTTGAGGGCCTGGTAGCAAGCGAGGGCGCAGTTGCCGTCGACCTCGCGCCCCTCAACGCCATAGGCTGTGCCCTTGGCAGAGTAGGAATTCGCAGCGGTCTGATTGCGGGAAGAGACCGAGATAGCCCAACCGTTGTGCACCAGCACGAACACGCAGGGCGCCTTCCAGACGCCAGCAAAATTGAGGCCACTGTGAAAGCCGTTCGAACTCGAAGCACCATCACCAAAGAAAATCACATGGACTTCGTCCAAACCGCGCTGCCTGGCGGCGAAAGCCGCGCCCACACCGTGGGGAATCTGGGTGCCGATCACTGAGGACCAACTTGGATAGTGCGAGCCCTTGTGTTGGAAGTGATTGCACATTTGCCGCCCCTTGGCGGTGTCGTTGGCGTTGCAAAACATCTGGGCCACATATTCGTCCAGAGGCAGGCCGCGCATGATGGCCGCGCCGCCCTCGCGCAGTCCCGACCACAGCCAATCCTGCGGCAGAAGTGCTACCGCCGAACCGATCATGGTGGCCTCCTGACCCATGGCCGAACCGACGAAGCCGATGCGCCCGGCGCGTTGCAACTTGAGCATGCGGTCATCAATGCAGCGAACCCGCAGCATGCCGCGCAAGATATCCACGAGCTCTGCCTCGGAAAGCTGCGGCAGATCCCCCACGACGCTGCCGTCTGGCGCGAGGATCTGGAAGGGATCGTTCGTGGAAATATTCACGGCCAGAGTCACAGCGACAGCAACCCCGGATCCTCGAGCAGAGTTCGGAAGTAGGCCAAGAAGCGCGCACCATCGGCGCCGTCGGCCAAACGGTGATCGACGCTAATCGAAAAATTCATGTACTGGCGCACCTCGATGCGATCCCCATCGGGGCCCGCGACTACGCCAGGCTTCTTCATCAGGCGGTGCACGCCCAGGATGGCGATGTCCGGGAAGTTGATGATCGGCGTGGCCATAATTCCGCCAATGTTGCCGGCGTTGGTGATCGAGAAAGTCGAACCGACCAGCTCGTCGGGCTTGACCTTGCCTGCACGGGTACGCTCAGCGAGCTCAGCGAGCTCTCGCGCCAAGGCCAGAACGCCCTTCTGCTCCACCGCCTTGATGACCGGCACGAGTAGGCCATTGGGGGTGTCCGTTGCGATACCGAGGTTGGAGTAATGGAAATTGACCAACTCGTTGGTCTCCTCATCGAGGGTTCCGTTGAGCATGGGGAAACGAGCGAGGCACAGGGCCGTAGCCTTCATGATGAAGGGCATGTAGGTGACCTTGACCCCCTCGGCTGCTCCAAGCGCCTTGGCCCGACCGCGCAAGGCCACGAGATCGGTGACATCGACTTCCTCTATCACGGTGAAGTGCGGGGCGGTGAAGGCCGAGCGAACCATGGCTTCGGCGATCTTGCGGCGCACGCCACGGAACGGAGTGCGGGTTTCTCCCCCGCTACCCTGGATCGGCGCCGGAGTAGGTGCTGCGCTCGCCGGGGCAGCGCCCGAACTGTGGAAGGCCTCCACATCGGCCCGGCGCACAACGCCGTGGCGTCCGCTGCCCGCAACACGATCGAGGTCCACCCCCAGGTCGCGGGCCACTCGCCGGGCGCTGGGTACGGCCAACACCTTGCCCGTCGTGGTCTTGATCGCGGGCGGGGCAGCCGGCGGCGCGCTGGCCACGGCCGTTCCTCCGCTGGCGCTGGCGGCAGCGAGAGCGGGTTCGGCGACTGTTGCTCCACCTTCGGTTTCGAGGGTGAAGATGACCGAACCCACGGGCACTACATCACCAGCCTCGGCCAGGAGTGCGCTGATCTGTCCGTCCGCAGGCGAGGGAATCTCCACCGTGGCCTTATCGGTCATGACCTCCACCACTGCCTGGTGCTCCTTCACGCGGTCGCCCGCGCTCACCAGCCATTGAACAATCTCGCCGTCAGCCACGCCTTCGCCCACATCGGGAAGTTTGAACTCGATAGTCATGAGTGATTCCGGTTAGAAAGCGTGAGTGGTCTCGATGGCGTCGAGGACCCGCCGCTCGTCTGGCAGGTAGTGGTGTTCGAGGGTGTTGGGAAAGGGCGTGTCAAAGCCAGTCACGCGCTTGATCGGTGCCTCGATGTACTCGATCGCATTCTCCGCAATCAGGGCCGAAAGCTCCGCTCCGTAGCCGCAGAAGCGCGGCGCTTCATGCAAGATGACGACGCGGCCGGTGCGCTTGGCGGCATCGAGTACGCCCTCTTCATCGAGGGGCAGCAGCGTCCGAAGATCCACAACGCAGACCTCGATGCCCTTCTCCGCAGCCTGGTCGGCGGCCTTGAGGGCCACGGGCACCATGGCGCCGTAACAAAAGACGGTCACATCTCCGCCCTCGCGCGCCGTGCGCAGCGTCGACAAGTCGACGCTGTAGGAACCCGAAGGCACCTCACCCTTCAAGCTACGGTAAAGCGCCTTGGGTTCGAGGAACAACACCGGGTCGGGGTCTGCGATGGAGGCCATCAATAGGCCCTTGGCATCATGGGGGGTCGAGGGCACAACGACCTTGAGCCCGGGGGTGTGGCAGAAGTAGGCCTCGCCGGATTGACTGTGGTAGAGCCCGCCGCGAATGCCGCCGCCGTATGGCGTGCGGATGACCATGGGTGCCGTGTACTGCCCGCCCGAACGGTAGCGCAACTTGGCTGCTTCGCTGACGATCTGATCGAAGGCAGGGAAGATGAAGTCCTGGAACTGGATCTCGGCAACGGGTTTCAGGCCGTTCATCGCCATGCCAATGGCGGCGCCGATGATGCCGTCCTCGGAAAGCGGCGTGTCAAAGCAGCGCGCCTCGCCAAATTCGCTGGTCAAGTTTTCGGTGGCCAGGAAAACTCCCCCCTTGGGGCCCACATCCTGGCCAAAGACGAGGACGGACGGATCGTCCTGCAGCGCGTTGCGCAGTCCGTCATTGATGGCTTGAAGAAGAGTCAGGAGCGCCATGGAACCTATTTGCTTGGGGGGTGGGGTAGGTCTCGTGTTCAGAGAAAGGAAACAGTCAATGGGGTCAGAGCGGGAACTCGCCGCCGCCGCCGGCCGCGCCGCCCTTGCGTGCGACGAGGTCGAAGGCAGCTTCGCCCTGAGTGCGGATGTGCTGGGGAATGTCCTCGTAGACATCACTGAATATCGTCTCGAGGCTCGGCGGGTCCGTGGCGGCGGCTTGTTTGGCCGCGGCGTCAACCCGCGCCTCGGCCTCGGCGGCGATCTGCGTCTTGCGCGCCTCGTCGAGGTGGCCTTCGCGGAACAAGACGCTCTCGTAGATCATGATCGGATCGCGGCCCGCCCAGTACTCCATGAGTTCCTTGGGCACATAGCGCGAGGGGTCGTCCGAGGTCGAGTGCCCGCCCATGCGGAAAGTCACGCACTCGATAAGCGTCGGCCCTAAACCAGCGCGAGCCCGCGTGGCGGCCTGCTCGACGGCCTGGCGGACGGCGAAGACGTCGTTGCCATCCACGATCACACCGGGAATGCCGTAGGCCTCGCCCTTGATGCCAAAACTCTCCGAAGCCGTCTGACTGGAGGTGGGGCAGGAAATGGCGTAGCCGTTGTTCTGGCACAAGAAGATCACCGGAGCCTTCCAAACCCCGGCGAAGTTCAAGGCCGAGTGAAAGCCCGAACTGGAAGTGCCTCCATCGCCAAAGCTCGCCAGGCAAAGATGATCCTCACCACGCATCTGGAAAGCACGGGCGGCACCAACCGCCTGAGGAATCTGAGTGCCGATGGGCGACGAAATCGAAACCAGACGGATCGGATCAACAAAGGAAAAGTGCACCGGCATCTGACGACCACGGGCGCTGTCCTGGGCGTTGCCGAACATGTTGTTCATCATCTCCACCGGCTCGACTCCGTGATAGAGAGGCATGCCAAAGTCACGGTAGCTGGGAAAGAACCAGTCGTCCGGGGAGAGGGCGCTGGCGCAACCCACCTGAGTCGCCTCGATGCCCTTGTTAGGGATCGAAAAGCCGATCCGCCCCGAGCGCTGAAGTTTGATGCAGACATCATCGAAGGCCCGCGTCAACACCATGCTGGAGTAGATGCGCAAGAGCTCACCACTGGAGAGCCCGTGGTCGTACCCCGGCGTTGTGCCGTCGGGTTCGATGATGGAAACTGGTGTCCTGGATGCCATGCTAGTTGGGGAATCGCCCCGGAGTTCTTAACTAAGGTCAGCGGCTCTGGGGCGCGCTCGCGCCGGAGTTGGATTGATCTTGCGCGCGCCGGTCGCGTACCAGGCGTCCGGCAAAATACTCGCCAGCACGATAACTGGAACGCACCAAAGGGCCCGAGGCTGCGTACAAGAAACCCATCTCGTCCGCAACAGACTTGAGCTCGGCAAAGCGTTCGGGAGTCACATACTCTTTCACCGGTGCGTAGCTCGCCCCGGGCCGCAGGTATTGACCCAGGGTCACAAAATCGACCTGGGCTTCGCGCAGTTGTTCAAGAGAATCTAGAACCTCATCCTGGGACTCGCCCAAGCCGAGCATCAGCGACGACTTGGTGAAGACTTCGGGGTCGCAACTCTTCGCTTCGCGCAGGGCCGCGAGCGAGGCCTCGAAGGAACAGCGCGGATCGCGGATCTTGCGCTGCAAGGCGGCCACGACTTCGACATTGTGAGCCAAGACATCAGGGCGCGCCGCCATCAAGGTCTCCAAGCGCGCGCCAGTGTAGTCAGGGATCAGAGCCTCCACCACCACGTGGGGTGCATGCTCCCGCAGGGATCGAATGCAGTCCGCGAAATGCCTCGCGCCACCGTCGGCTAGATCGTCGCGATCCACACTGGTGAGCACGATATAACTCGCCTCCAATGCGCCCACGGCACGACCCACATGGTCGGGTTCCTCGGGATCCGGCGGAGCTGCGTGCTCGACGGTCTTGACCGCGCAAAAGCGACAGCGCCGGGTGCACTCGTCGCCGAGCACCATCAAGGTCATGGTGGCGTGGTCGCCGCGCCAGCACTCGCCGATGTTCGGACAGCGGGCTTCCTCGCAGACCGTGTGCAGGCCGAGGTCTTGGGTCATGCCCTTGAGCCGCGCGTAGCCCTTGCCACCGGGCAGCGAAACTTTCAGCCAGGACGGCTTGCGGCCGCCGTGGGGGGCAGTTGCCTGGTCGGCCAGAGTCCCACGGGACACGGGGCTACTCGGGCTGGTGGAGGGGGAGATTGGGCTCATGGAGGGGGTTCTGGTGGCCTTTTTTGGGCATGGCCAGGAACGCGCAGGATACCAGAATAGCGTGCCCCCCGTCCCGACCGAGGGACTGCCGAAGAGCCCTCTTCAGGCTGCCCCCGAGAATCCCGCAGCCAGACCGAGCAAGGCCAGACAGAGGGCGCTCACAACCCGTTGGCGCCAGCGCTCTGGAGGCTCGGCCGGAGCCCCCCCGGCCAGAAAGGCCCACTTTGGAAAGCACGCTGAGTGCCAGCCCGCGCCGGCCCAGGCGAGGCCCAAGCCGCCAACAGCTGCTAGGCCGGCGCCCGCGATTCCCAGGAGGATTCGCAAGAAGTCCACGCTCGTCCCGCTAAAAAACAGCAAGGCCAAGGTCACCAGGGCCGCGACCAGTGCCAGGGCCAGGATCACCGGCAGCCAATTGCCCAGGCCACGGAAGACTCGCTCGCGCCAGGAGATGTGAGGCCACAGGGACCACAACAGGCGCGCACCCAGGCACTGGCGGTGCACTTCGTAGGCGGCGCGCCAAAGCGGGTAGAGCCGCTCGACTCCCTCACTCTCCCCCACCCGCCAATTCCAGAGGAGCCGGTCGGCGGCGAACAGCAGGACCACCCCAGCAAGGGGCGCTGCGGCCATGGGCAAAACCTGGATAGCCCAGGTGCCCAGAACCAATGCCAAGGTGGCCATCAGCCAAGCGGCGAGGGTACGGCCCACGCCGAACAGACTACCGAGGAAGAGCGCGGCTGATCCCGCCACCGACATGGATGTGGCCAGTTCGAGGGGCGCAACTGCCTGGGCGCCATGGCTGAAGAATTCCAGCAAGGTGCGACAAAAAATGCTGCCCGCCCCCAGAGCCACGGCAGCCCGCAGGCCTGTTCGCCGCGGCCATGCGCTCACTTGCAAGGCGACGGCCAGGAGCACGAGTTGCACGCCCTGATCCAAGCCTGCCCAAATCAAGACGACCCCTGGCCGCAATCCCGGTGGCAACTCCCAGAACTCAACGCCCGCCACGCCAGTCCATTCCAGGACGGCCCGCAGAGCACGCAGGGGCAGGTAACTGGCGATGGCGCCACCCACGATGAACAGGCCAAAAAAGCCCGCGATCGAGCCCCATCCTGGAGATGCCGCCGATACGCCAATGGCCGCCCAACCCGCTCCGGCCAACACCACGAGCAGGAACAGGCCCGGAATCCAAATAACGAGGAGCTCTGCCATGGCTGCGGTCAGGGCTGCTCGCCGAAGAGGCGCACGCGCAGGCCACCAGTGATCGGTAGTTCCTCATCGTCGACGCGCCCATCGCCATCGAGATCCCAGCGGGCCTCGAAGTCGTCGGCCACGGCCTCGACCCCCAAGCGACTGATGAGATTGAGAGGCCCACGCAACTCCCCCTCTTCCAGCGAACCCGACAAGTCGCTGTCCAGGCTCAGCAACAGGTCTCGTCGGCGTTTCAGTTCGCGGGTGCTGAGGATCGAGTCACCACTCCTGTCCAGAACCCGCAAGAGCATCTCGCTGGATAGGTTCGGCGGTAGAGCGTAGACGCGCGCCCGTCGCCGCGGCCATTCGGGAGCGATGGGACCTCCTCTCCGGCGGCGTTCGTAGAGTCCCATGTCGTATGGCAAGGCAACCGAATCATCGCGATCCACATCGACCGCCTCCCACTCGGCATCGCCTAGATCGAATTCGCGCCAATCCAAACTCCCGTCGCGGTTCAAGTCCTCTTCCAGCCAACGCTCAAGAGCTCCCTCGTCGGTGTAGCGCACTTGGCGCGCGGAACCCGGATAGCGCGAATACTCGGCGCGGGACAGGCGCCGATTACCGTCGAGGTCAAGGGCCGCGAAGACCGCCGCCTCGAATTCAGGACGCATGAGTCTACCATCGTCGTCATCATCAAAATCATGGGGATCGACGCCGTCCAACAGGCGCGACAGATCGCCATCGGGAGTCACGCGGCTGGCGAGAAAGATTGAATCCACAGGAACTTTGGTTTGGCGGCCCCCAAGCCCGCCGCCTGCCTGCGCCAGTTCGAGCAAGGTCACGCGGCCATCGTCCGAAGCATCGGCGCTCGCCAGCAAGGCGGGAGAAGCCTCGCTGTCTGAGATGAAGCCGTCCCGGTTCTTGTCGAGCTGGGAGGCCAGAAGCCGCGCCGTGTGACCGAGCACGGCGGGAGTGCCCTCCTCGGGCAAGAGCCCCAGAGACTGGGCTGGCACGAAGAGCAGCCTTTCAATCTCACTCAGAAACAACCAACGCGAGGGCTCGTGGCTGACATCTTTGAGGGCTCGGCCAGATGAATCGCGCATGGCGTCGAGGGGAAACTCCTCGATGGCAATCGCATAGGTGTCGGACATGAAGGGCAAGCTGCCGAGCTCGCTGGGAGACGACGAGAGCGAAACATCCAGCGCCAGGACACCCTCTTCACCGGCCAGCAACATCACCGGCTGCAAGAAAGGGGTGTTGTAGAAAGAACCCAGAACAGCCATCTCCGTCGAGCCTTGAATCCGCTGGCGGCTCACGCGCCGTGGCTGGTTGGGGTCGCCGATGTCCAGGATCTGGAGCTCGCTGCTCGAGCGCCCATTGGCCGCACGGCTTTCAAAGAGGACATAGGCGTAGTCGCGCTCGGTGGTGCGGCTACCGCCCTGGGCTTCGGCCAGATCCACATGGGATTGCAACACCACGCTGCGGGCAATGCGACGGCCACTCGACCGGGTAGCCTGCACGGGGTCCGGGAAAAGAATGCGCGGAGCCCTCGGTTCGGTCACATCCACCAACACTAGACCGATCTGCTCATCGACGACCGCGCAAAGGTTGCGCGCCTCGGTGCGCTGCCCCACCAGTGAGCCGCCCACGGGTGGGCGGCTGTACTGGAACAGAATCGAGAGGTCGATGGCGATGTTCTCCCCGCCCTCGCGGCCAAAGCCAATTGCCGAAATCAAGCGCGGCGCCACCGGTGCACGCACATCGTAAATTGCCAAACCGCCGCTACCATCCGCCAGGTAGGCCCAGGGCCACTGCACTTTCACGGCGTGGGCATCAAAGCTCGGAGCCTGCCCTACGAGGCGCAACTCGCTGGGCTTGGTTACATCGAAGATTTTGAGCCCGCCCTCGCCATCGGCCACGAACAGGTGATCGCCCGAGAGTGCCAGCCCCCGGGGGCGTACCGTGGCGCTGAAGGCCACGCGCCTGGGGTGGAGCGGATCGCGCACATCGATCACATGCACGCCGCGACCGCCCTCGGCGGCGAAAACGAATTGGGCCAACCCCTGGAGATCGTCGCAAAGCACCACCAGATCGATCACATCGGGCAACACGACCCGCGCAAGAGGGATGGAAGCGGTCAACTGGCCGCGATCGAGGGCAACCACCTCGACACCCCGCCGATCGGCCACGAAGGCCAACTGCCGCGCCAGGCGAAAGTTCACCGAGCCCAGGCCAAAGGTCTGAGGACTGCGGTGACACTCCACGCAAGCGCGCGACTCGGGCCGCACCGAGTGCGTCTGGTGGTGGATCATGGTCAAGCCCGACAGGCCATTGGCCGTGACTGGCATGACTTGGTCGAGTATGCGCTTGCCCTCCGCGTTGGTCACGCTGCCCATGGTGGAAAAGCCCGTCATGTAGGGCGCCAAGCGGCCCTTCTCGTTGAACCCCGCGTAGAAACTCTTCCAGGTCGAGAAGACCTTTTCCTGGGTGGTCACGCGGCCCGGCGTGCGCTTGCCGCTGATCAAATCGAGCTGGCTGAGGGTTTCGTTGCGGTCGAAGTGAAAGCCCAGGAAATTCACATTCCAACCCGCATGACAGACATAGCACTCCAAGTTCGCGTGCTCCGAAGTCATGGCCGCCCGCGCCTTGGCGTTGTAACGGGGCGATTCCGGGTCCACCACATGGCGAGTCTGCGGCACCTCATGGATGCGCCCGGTGACCTTGGATGTCAAGAAGACGCGCTCGCCCTCGGCATGCAAATGGGTCAGCGGCGAGCCGCGCTCGGTGCGCAGATTTGACACAGCCTCGAGGTCGCCGTGGCAAGCCTCGCAGGAGATCTCTACCTGCTGTTCCATCTTGCCGTGCAGCGCACCGTCCCCCATCACATCGGCGGTGGTGTGACAATCCACGCAGTGCATGCCCCGTTCGTGGTGGATGTCCGGCGGACACAGATCGGGATCGTTCAGGTAGAACCCGCGGTAGAGCAGAGTGTCGGTGGTGCCAGGAATGTCAGGCCCGCCGGGTGCACCGGGAGGCAGTTGACTCAAACCCCGAAAGTGCATCCCGATGGACGCATCACCGTAATGGCAGGTGGTGCAGGTTTGAGTTGTGGGTGTGGCCTGGAGTTCATGGTGGGTGGGATGGCCCGGTTCATTGCGGGTGGCTTTGCGATCAGCGCTCTCGGACAGGCCGTTCGTGGCATAGGCCACATGACAGGCAGCACAGCCCTCGCCCCGGTAGTCGCCATCGAACCCGACGCGGCCTTCCACGGCTCGGCCTCGGGAATAGAGGTGGCACTGCATACACTCCTTGCGCGCCAGGTCGCTGAAGTGCTTGGCGAAGGAGCTGTCCTTCAGTTGATGTCGCATACCCTGGATCTGCACCAGAGAATCGATTTCTCCCTCATCGGTCTGGAACGAGTTAACCGGGAAGATGGAGAACACCGAACGCCGCTGCTCTAGCAAACCCACCTCGAAGAAACCGTCGGATAGGTGACCTGCGGTGGTACCGTGCAAACTGAACGCTAGATGGTCGACCTGGCGCTTGTGGCAGGACCCGCAGGTGGCTGAGGCCACGCGCAAGTCCATGGGATTCTTGAAGCGCCGGTAGGCCAGGTCGGCTTTGAGACCGGCTACGCGCTCGTCGCTGGGCGGGTTGCCCCGGGGCACGATATGGGCGCTAAACTTGGACCGTGCGCTACCATCACCGCCGTGACAATCAACGCACGAGAGTTCCGCTTTGGGGTGCATGGCCTCGATCCCTGCGTGGCACTCGATGCAGCTCGACGAGTCTTGGCCACGCTGCGGGACGGGGTCGCCTGCTTGGCTGGAAGGGGCCTGTTGGCTGGATAGGACCAGGTTCGCTGCCGCCAACGCCCACAGGGCGAGGCCCCAGCGCTGCAACAGGCGTGAAGGTGCCGCCACGGTGAATCCGGCGCTCAGCCGAGCTTGGCCAGGCGTTTACCCTTGGCTCGTTTGGCGCGAGTGCCAAACAGCTCACAGATTGTGGGCATGACATCGATCGTTCGCACTTCGTCTTGCACGACGCGCCCGCGGGCAAAATCCGGCCCCCAGGCGAGACCGCCGACGAAGTTCAAGTCGTCGGATCCGTCGCCGTGGTCGAGGCCGCGGCGAGAGTTCAGGTCGCGGTCGCGACCGAATTCGGGCAGTACGAAGATAGCGGTCGACTCGGCCAGATCGGGATCGCCGGTCACGGTCTCGACGATCTCACCGATCGCTGCATCGTTGCGTCGGATGACCTCTACATAGCCGTTGTAGGAGCCATGGGCAGTGTCGGCGTTTTGCAAAACAACAGCGGTGAGCTTGGGCTTGAAGAGCGCAATCAGATTTCGCGCCACACGCAACGCCTTGCCGTCGCCCGCGTTGGCGCCGCGCACATCGGAGGTGCCGCGGGTAAGCTCAGCCAAAATGTATTCCTCAACGCGCGCGGTGTTTTCGGCATCGTCGGAATCTGGGTCCATAGCCTCACGAATCTTCTCGAGAAGCCCCTTCTCGGCCTCGGGCATCTCGCGGGGCTTGCCCAGAGAGGTCAGCACGCTCTTGAATTCGCGGTTGAAGATGCCGTCGCCGTCAAGGGTGTTGGCTGCGTACTTGGGCCCATAGTCCGTGTGTGTGCCGTGGGAATAGTTGACTTGTTGCGGCCCGCCGGATGTCGTGATCCAGACATCTCCCGCCGACAAGCCAGCATCTTTGCGCAGGTACTCAAACAGCGTCGGCTCGGGGCCGCGGCCATTCTCGCGAATGCCGCGTTGCTGGCCCACGCCGGTAAAAATCGAGAGCGCAGCTCCGAAGTGTCCGCGGTTCGCGGTGCGCATCTTGGGATAGTAGACGCCCTCGTCGGCAAGGCGTTGCAGGTTGGGCACATTCTCAGGCGTGCCGAAGGTCTCGCGGGTGCGCACTCCACCGGCGAAGGCGATCAGGATCACGCGGCGAGTCTTCTGCTCCTCGACCATGGCCCAAGCGGGCCGGGCCAAGGCCAAGGCACCGGCTGTGGCGCCAAATTCCAAGAAGCGGCGGCGGTTGAACGAGGGAACGGGCTGGCTTGGTTGCATGGGTGCGCTTGGGTGAAAAATCGCTCGCGCTAATAGCGATGGTACTCGGCGCTGGTCAATAGTGCATACAAGACTGTCTCCGGTCGACCCTCGGGGTGCGCCAGGGTCGCCACGCAGGCATCTAGTTCGCTCTTCCTTGGCTCGCGACCCAGAAGGCGCTGGTAGTGGGATCCCACCCACAGGCTGGGATCGCGGATCTCCTCGCGTTTTGGTAGGTCGGCGGCTCCCGAGTCGAGTAGAAGTCGCACCAGAATGGATCGTAGGGGCGCTGAGTCGCTCAGCCCATCGAGTGCCTTGCGCAGGGGCTCGGCCTCTTCTGGAGTCGGTAAGGCATCGGTCAGGTCCACGAAGAGGGTACGGATGAAGAGCCGCCCGGATTGCGCCACACGGCGCTGCAAGCGCCCGTCGTAATCCTCGGAGAGAACCCAGGCGCGCACCAGCTTGAGATACTCCCCGGGCTCGCGCTGCAGGCTGCGAGCCCAGCCAGCGAGGGCTTTCTTGGGCACCGCCTGGTGCACCAGGCGCTCGTATTCGCGGGCCACGAAACTGCGTGCGAAACGCTTGTCGGAGACGGCGATGTGCACCACATCGGACTGGGATGAGCCATGTCTTCCGAGGAACAACCCTGGCTTTCCATCGTAGAGACTCTTGCCAATCTCGAGCTCGCGCTGATTCTTTTCCACGCGCAAGCCGCAGAATTGTTCCATGGCCACGGTAACGAAAGTGTCGGCACCTGGATTGCGCAATTCAAAACTCGAGCTGAGGCCGATGCGGTGCACGGCATCGCGCACGCTGAGCTGGCCTAGATCGAGTTTGCGCGACAAGTTCCCCAGCGCTTCGCTGGTAGGACGGAAGTTGTCGATCAAGAAGAAGAAATACAACTGCTCACCAAGCCAGTGCTCCCAAAACTCGAAGGACCCGAGAACGCTATCGAGCCACTCCCTGCGACCGCGACCACGCCAGGCTTGGATCTCGGCGCTGAAGGGCGGCCGTCCGAGGAGGTCCATGTAGAGCGTGCGCAAAACACCCAGGCCCAGGGCGCGGGCCGGAGGAGCCTCGGTTTGTTGCAATCTCTTGGGGAGGAGGGTCATGGTCGCCGCTCATTTTCCAGCCGCCCCTATCTTACCCCACCAGTCTCCCAGGAAGCGGTATTGTTCACGCAGAGGGGCCCGCGCCACCGGAGAGATGACACGGGCCCCGAGGAGAGAGAGAGAGAGTCAAGTACGCCCCAAGAACTGCGCGATCAAACCAGGAAGGGGTCGATCGCCTTGCGCAGCTTCGGAGTGTTCATTTTCGAGATCGCTCGCACCTGAATCTGGCGCACGCGCTCGAGCGAGACGCCGAGTCGCACAGCGATTTCGGCCAAAGTGTGTTCGAGTTGTCCGTCCAGGCCAAAGCGCAGGCCGATGACAAAGTGTTCACGGGGACTGAGCCGTCTGAGGGCCATGTCCACGCCGTCCTGGAGGCTGAAGTCCTCCATCTCGGGATCGTAGGGGCCGTCGCTGGCTTCATCGATGGCCAGCAGATCGCGCAGAGCACCCTCGCTATCATGGCTGAGTTCCGAGTCGATCGAGCGTGTCAAACGCGAAGCGCCGATCGCCGACTCGACCACATTCTGTGCGATGTCGGTTTCCTTGGATATCTCCTCGGCAGTGGTAGACTGGCCGCCGAGGCGACCCATCGCCTCGTTGACATGCTTCATGGCCTTCTGCAAGTAAACGGGCACGCGCACCGTATTGCCGAAGTTGTACAGAAAGCTGCGGAAGGCCTGGTTTAGCCAGTGCACGGCGTAGGTGCGGAAGAGCCAGCCGCGGCGCCAGTCAAAACCATCGACCGCCCGAAAAAGCACCGAAGAGCCTTCCTGCATCAGATCCATGCGGCTAACGCGGGTATGGGCGTAACGCTCGACATTGATCAGCACGAGGTACAGGTTGCGCTCGACGAGTTCCTTGCGCAGGGCGTGCAATTCCCGCCAGCGCCGCAGGAGATCCGCGGGGAATCCCGCTCTGTCTAGATTGCTGTCCAAACCGCTGCCGGACCGAGGGCGCGAGAGATCGGAAAAATCAAGCCCAGCACGCTCCAAGGAGATGTCCAGAAGCCTGCGGGAGAAATCGATTCGCCGCGCCAGGAGGACCTCATCCTCGCGGCTCTGGGTGAGGATCAGGGCCACCTCGAAGCGAAACTGTTCCTCGATCGAATTCGCAGCACTGCGCTCACCCGGTGCCCGCTCACGGCGCCAGGCCGTGGGCTTCGTGATCTCAAGCTCGACTCTACCCGTGTCGTACTTCTGAGCAAGACCCGTGACGCTGGAGTCGTAACTGTCCATGGACTCGGCCAGATTGCTGAGCCGTTCGTCCAACTCAGAGTGGGTGATGGAAGTCTTGTGCACTGTGTTTGTCTCCTCGTGAGCCGCATCTGGGCGGCTCGGTCCAATGGGTGGGTTCGCTGGAGACTGGCTTTGGAGAACGGGTTGCAAGCAGGCTGAGAGTTGGCGCCATGAAAGGATTACGCCAGGGGCCGCCACTTGTGACCGCAACACGACTGCTACGGTCTGGCTCTTGGAATGTTGGGTCCGGTTTGAGTGGGTATAGGTTGCTGTCTTGGTTTGGGGTAAAGAGAGGCTGAAGAGGGTCACGCCTTGAGCGCTCAACAACACACCCGGATCATGCAAAGCCGAAAAACAATCACCCACCGCACGCCCTGTTCGCGAAAAAAACAACAATCTGAGGCGCGCGCTCCGAGGGGAGTTAGGTCGACTGGATTCGGCAATTCACCGTGTTAGATGCCCAATCCGCCCTCCATGTTCCCCGTGGGTTCCCAGCTCTCTCCAGATTTTCCCGTTTCTCGGTCGCTGAAGGGCCGGTGCACCCCTCACCCAGTCGCAAAGGGGACAACAGACCCTCGGAGCGGTTCCCAAGATGCGGATGACAGTCTCGTCATGATCGCGTCCCGCTCTTGCACGCGAGTCGCTCGGAGCTCCACCCCGCCCTGAATGGGGATAGGCGCTCGGCCCCCGCTCGGGAGTGTCTATTCCAGGGCCGAGGCTCTCAGCCTGTACCTATCAGCGGATCAATCCACCGCGACCTTCATCCCTCCGAGCCTGGGGGAACCCCACTCAGTCTTCGTCGAACCAGAGTTCCACCCCGCCCAAGTGCCCGGCGACGAGGTTGAAGACAAAGGAGACGAAAAGGCCGTAAAGAAAGCCCAATACGATGTAGATCAAGGGCATTAGGATGATCGCACCTGCGCCGAGGGCGAAACCAAGCATGCCCCCTTCCTCCCCCCCGGCCATGGCGACCCCACCTGCGACAAACCCTATCGCGGCGTAGATGACGCCAATGATGACCCCCATGGCTCCAAACACACCAGCTCCCATTTTCCCTGCGGAAAGCACGCCGATCTTCTTGAGAGTCTTCATTTGCATGGCTGGGTATCTCCTCTTGTCTCGCTTGTGGTTGGTAAAGGATGCCGGGCTTGCTGCCTGCCACCGAGGGATCAGCATGCCCGCTTGCTCCTGAACAGGGAAGTCCCATGCCCTGAATCCTGCCCTCAAGGCCAGGAAGCACCAGGGATCAAGGTATCCATGTTCACTCCGGGAGTGCCTAACTCCGGGAAATGAAGCAGAAGGCAACTGTTTGTTTTTTTTGCGTTGCCTGTCCGCCATCCGGAACTCTGTATGGGCAAGGGAAACGGTTATCCCTGCCATCCATCTGCCCTCCGACCCATACCCAGCATGCGCACCAATATCCTGTTAGGTGGTTTCTTTCTCGCGGCCCTTGGAGCGCTTGGCCTCCGACATTGCGGATCTCTGCCAGGGCGCTCGGCCTCCCTGCCGATTGGACGAGCAGAAGCATCCTCCCGGGTGGACGCCGCCTCCAGCACTCTTGCACCGGTTCAATGGCAGGAGCAGCAAGGCAGGGAAGACATGCCCACCGATAGCAACAAGGAACACGGTCCGCTACTGGGGGATGCGAGCATCCGTGAGCTGTTGCTTGAGATTGCAGCGGCAGAGGAATCGCTGGTGCAGGCAAGCCAACAGAGAGGCGGCCAGGACACCGCCCAAGCCCAGCATCGGCTGGAAGCAGCCGTAGGCAAGATCCTCGATCACCCCCAGCACCTACTCGCCATCCTTGCTCTCTTGGGGCCCGCGCCTCCGAGCCCCCAAGAAAAGGATGCTGATTTGCCCGAGGGGCTTCGGCAACTCAATGCTCGAGAGGAATATGGTGCAGTCCGAGCCATCTGCTGGGTGCTCGTCGTCTCTGCCGGACGAGGAGTGGAGCGGCCCCTGATGCTCTCGGTTTTGTCGGCCCTGCCCATGGTGCTGCCGGAAATGCGAGAGCAATTGATTGCAAACATCACAAACGCTCGCGTGGACGGTCGTCTCATCCTGGATGCGTCCTACCTCGAGGACTTACTCTTCTTGCGCTCGCAGTATCCCGATGACGCCCTTGTCTTCTCAGCGCTCTTTGTGGTCATGGGAGATGATCTCACCGACGAACAGAGACACAACTTGTTCTCGCAGTTCTACATCGTGACTGACGATCCGTCGCTCGTGGGGCTGACACTAAAGAACTTGTTACTCGGCCATGACCCTCACTTTGGTCTCTTCCTGGCAGAACAACGGTTCAATGACCCGAGCCTGGCGCCGAATATCAAGGCAGCCATCGCAAACGCCGTGGTCAACCACGCGGATGTCTTCAGCGCCACTTCATTTCTGGTCGAACAATCGGATAGCCTTCGCAATACTCCCGCCCTTTGGATGGGTTTGGGCATTCGGCCGGGCGCGACGGAGGCGCTCGAGGCTGAATACTTCGCACTGGCCGAGGAAAATTCCAGCCCGGGGGCGCGTCGATCCCTGGTCATGGGAATGAGCGGGGCAACCGTGCAGGACCTATTGAACATCGCCCGCACAGATCCTGAGGGGCAAGTCATCGGGCAAGCACTGATTTCGGCTTCGGCGCACCTCAAGGGTGGTGCATCGAACAACTCATCAGAAATTCTGTCGCTCTTGCGCAACAATCAAGACTCCGGAGGCATTCACCCGGTCCAGACCGTTGGAGCAGCAGCCAATATTGCAATCCACGCCAAGTCGACTGGGGACCGGCAAACTCTTGACTCGGCTGTCGCGCTCATGACTTCCCTACTGCGAGATCAAGTCGTGAGCGAGGCCAACCGGAACTGGGCCATCGGAGAGCTCAAACGCTTCCTGAGCGCAGAGGAACTCAAGCAACTCAAGAGCGACCTTCGAGAGGCCAAGTGATTCTTCACTTGAAGATAGCCCTTCTTCGACCGCGGGAGAGACTTGGGGCATTCGGTGCTGGCTCCCGCAACCACCAAGTCTGGCGGTTCGCCAAGGTGCGGCCTTGGAATCCAGATTTTCGGCTTCGGTGGCTCCATCATTGGTGCGCGCTGCCACGAACTGCAAACCAGGACGCCCGCCCACCAAACATGCCAGGGCGCCCCAAACCCTGGCCACATGTGCGTACCGGACTCAAACCTCCCGGTTCAGACTCGCAGTTGCCAATGCGGGGGTCTGATCATTCCAGGGATCGAAACCGGCATCCCTCTGAGTTGTGTCTGCGGGGAGTGGATGAACAGCGGCCATGTTGAGGACTTCAAGACCGTAGCCTGTCCAAATTAGCTAGTTGAGCGAGAGGGAGGTTCACCGACACTGAACTGCCCTCAGCAATCAGGGCGTGGGCGCGGTCTCTCCGACGCCCACGCCTATGTATTCTGATTCACCACCGCCTGGCCGGGCTCGGTGTAGGTCAGTTGGGTCTCGGTGGGGATGAACTCATCGAGATGACCGAGGTTCTTGACCGTGCGTGTCAAGTGGCGGGCGATGACCATGCGCTGGACCTGGTTGGTGCCCTCGTAGATTTGCAGGATCTTGGCATCGCGGAAGTACTTGGCCACGGGGTAGTCCTCCATGAAACCGTAGCCGCCGAAGATCTGCACGGCGTCGGTGGCGACCTTCATGGCGTTGTCCGTGGCGTAGCACTTGGCCATGGCGGCCAGCTTGGAGTTGGTCGCGTCGGTGGGGTCGTCGTCGAGGCCCGCGGCGGCTCGGTAGACCAACCAACGGGCGGCCTCGGTTTCGGTAGCCATGTCAGCCAGCATCTGCTGGACCATCTGGTGTGATGAAATCGGCGCGCCGAATTGCTTGCGGCGGCTGGCGTAGACCAAGGCCAGATCGAGAGCTCCCTGGGCCGCGCCCACGGCCTGGGCGGCAACACCCGGGCGAGCGTGGTCGAGGGTCGCCATGGCGTGCTTGAAGCCCATGCCGGGGCAGCCCCCGATCATGTTGCGCTTGGGCACGCGCACATGATCAAAGTGCGTTTCGACCACAGGCACACAGCGGATCCCCATTTTGTCCTCGATCTTCTTGACCGAAAACCCAGGGGTGTCCTTTTCCACCATGATGGCGCTGATGCGACGCGATTTGGAATTGGCGTCGGTGACGCAGAAGACGGTGTAGTAGTCCGCGATGCCGCCGTTGGTGGTCCACTTTTTCTCGCCATTGATGATGTAGTCGTCACCATCTTCGACAGCGGTGACAGCCAGGCCCTGGGCGTCGGAGCCGGCGTATTTTTCGCTGAGGCAGAAGGCCACGAACTTTTCGCCGCAAGCGATTTTTGGCAGCCACTCCTGTTTCTGCTCCTCGGTGCCACCAAGGATGATCGGGAAGGAACCCAGGGCGTTGACGGCGAAGGCCACGCCAAAGCCCGAATCGGCGCGGGCCAGCTCCTCGGTCACCCGCGCAAGGGCCAGGATGCCGGCTTCGCTGCCGCCGTAGCGCTTGGGGATGAAGGTGGCAAAGAGACCCGCATCGGCGACAGCCTTGGCCGCCTCGTAGTTGTACTCCTGGGCCTTGTCATGCTTGGCCGCCTGGGGGCGGACATACTCGTCAGCGATCTTGCGCGCAGTGGCGGCGAGTTCGTCCGCCTGATGGCTGAAAACGATGTTCATGGGAAGCGGGTCAGTGGCCTGTGGCACGGGCGTGGGGCGGAGTGGTCAGCAATGAGGAAGCCGAAGAGTATAGCGCAGACCCCGCCGGGACCCCAACAGAGGGTAGGATGGGCCCCGAGGAAGCTCGGGCGTCAACCCAGGAAAGGCCCGCCAGCCCATCCTCGCTACCTAAATTGATGCCCACCAACCCCCTACCGCAGCTTGTCGACGGCGCCGCCAAGACGGCCCGCGAAGCCTTGCAACTCGCTCCCTTCGCCGCGCAAAGCGCGGACAGTCTGGGCCGCCGCCACGCCGAAGATCCCGACCCCCTACGCACAGCATGGGAACGCGATCGCGATCGCATCGTGCACTGCACGGCTTTCCGACGCTTGATGTACAAGACCCAGGTTTTCATCAACCGCGAAGCTGACCACCAGCGCACGCGACTCTCTCACAGCCTGGAGGTTTGCCAGGTAGCGCGCTCGATCGGCAACTCCCTGGGATTGAACGAACCCCTGCTCGAATCCATCGCCCTGGCCCACGACATCGGCCACCCACCCTTCGGTCACCGCGGCGAAGACGCCCTCAACGAACTCATGGGCGATTACGATGGCTTTCGCCATAACGCCCAAGTGCTGCGCGTGGTGGATTTGCTCGAACGCCGCCATCCCGACTTCGTGGGACTCAATCTCACCCGCGAAGTGCGCGAGTCGTTGCTCAAGCACGAAAGCGACAAAGACTGGCCCGATGAGTTCCGGCCCAAGCCGCGCCAGGCTCTGCTCGAGGCCCAAGTAGTCGACATGGCGGACTCCACTGCCTACAACATGCACGACATCCAGGACGGTCTGGCCAATGGCATTTTCAGCGAAGACGACATCGCCAGCCATGTCGAGCTCTGGAGCCGCTCCGCTGATGAAGTGCGTGCCCGCCATCCTGGCTTTCTCGAAGAGAGCAACGACGACAACCTGCGCCGGCAACGGGTAACCAACCAACTCATCGGGTCGTGCATCACGGACTTGATGGAAACCTCGCGAGCCCTCTGTACGCAAGCCGCCATCGACTCGCCCGGAGCGGCCCGGGCTCACGACACGATGCTGATCCGCCACAGCGACGAACTGAAGAGTCTCGTGGGCGAGTTGCACCAGTTCCTCTGGGAACGCGTCTACCACCACGCCCGCCTGCAGGAGTTTTCACGCTATGCGCGGCGCCTCTTGGATGGCCTGTTCGAGGCCTACAACAGGGATCCAAACGAAATGGCCTTGTGGTACCGCGAATGGGCCGAGGAAGTGGGCCGCGAGCGGGCAGTGTGTGATTACCTCGCCGGTATGACCGACCGCTTCGCCGAGGGCGAGTTCGAACGCCTCACCGGCAACAATCCGATCACGACCTTGGGCGACCCTGCCGGCCCAAGCTAGCGTAGCCAGCGCTTGGGTTGGCCTCCGGCCACGACGAGTCCGCGATTTTCAACGGCACACAACACGGCGTAGGCGAGATTTACGATGCTCTCCTGGCCCATGTACGGTGCGCCCATGTGGGGCGTTGAATAGCGCAGGCCAAAGCCGGGCTCCCAACTGCTCAAGAATCGCCAACGCCACTTTGGCATAACGCTGTCGAAGGATGGCCGCTGCGCCAAGGCCAGACCCAAGAGTCCCAGAGCCGCCCCCGGTTCACCATAGGCGTGGCTGTTGAGCATCCAAGGATGTCGTTCGGCCATAATCAAGCACAGGCTGTGGCGCATGGCACCGGTCTCGCCGCGCAATGTGGCGGCCAGAGCAGTCAGCCCCGAGCGCGACCAAAACTGTGTCTTGTCCTTACTCGCAGCGTTGTATCCCATGGCACCGTGCCCGCCGCTCGCCGGATCGGACCAGGAATGCACGACGAAGTCCTCGATGTGCTCCCAGATTCTCGACTCCACGCCGCACTTGCGCGCCAGAGCGTCGTACACGAGCAGATGCGCCGCGGGCGCCATGAGCGCCTTGTTGTCGTAGGGCAATCCATCGGGTCCGTGGCCGAAGGCCTGCATGCCCCACTTGCACTCGTGGGTGGTTTCAATCAACCAACTCGAAGCCTCGCGCATCCACTCGAGGACGCGCTCGTCTCCGCTGGCGAGGTAGTACTCGGCGAAGAAGATGCCGTGAAAAGCAACTGCCCAGTAGGCCAGCCCCCCCATCTCGCGCGGGTGGGGATTAGCAGCCAATAAGAACTTGACGCATCTCTTGATGCGTCGCTTGTGACGCGGATCTCGGGTTCCCAGCAAGGCCAGGCCGCCCAGCGCGGGATTGACCGCGCGGGTCCCGGGCCAGCTACCATTCTCAAGCTGGTGCGCCACGGTCCATTCGATGAGATCGTCGCGCCACCTCTGGCCCAGTTTGCCACCCAGGGGAAAGCCATCGCGCAGGCTACCTTTCAAGGGCAACTTCACCTCGATGTCTCGCAAGCCATCGGAACGCAGGAGCCCCAGGGTCACTCTGGGTCGGCCTGCTTCCAGGGCAGCTTCTATCGAACGGCCGAGCCGGGCCTCGTTGCTCGAACGAAACCAGTCCCAGCCAGGGGCTAGACTCGACTGCGGAAGGGGCCGGCCATCGATAGCCACCACGAGATCGCCAGCCACCAGTCCCGCACGAGCTGCTGGCCCTTGCGCGCGCACTTCGAGGATCGAGAAGCTCGTGCAGCCATGTTCAGTCAGGGCGCCAAAACCCAACAGGCCCGCTCCGATTAGATCCGGTCCGTTGAAGCCGTTAGATTTTCCGAGCAGCGAGCGCTTTGGGCTCGTGTGAAAGCGTTCGAAGCGCAAGTCATCGACTACCACCGAGGCTGCGCCCTTGACTTGCAGCACAAGTTGCAAAGGATCGACCGCCGCCTGCATCAGCGCCTTTGGGGGAATGCGCAGCCACAGCCGCGACGCACTCGCTTGAGTCTCGCCGGTCGCCGGCTCTTCCAGCCCGTTCTCTCGCAGGGGCGCCGGGGTCGTGACGATGGCATGGCTGCTCGACTCGTCACTCCGGAGGCTGAGGACCAATTCGCCTCGCTCGCCGCCCAGAATACCGAGGACCTCGACCGAGGCTACGGCGTACCAACCTTGCGGGGCGATGTCGGGTTTCTCAGGGGCTTGTGGCAGGTGCACGGGAATCTCGAGCACACTGCCGGGCTCGAGAACTAGCGCCTCTGCGAATGGTAGCGGCGCCTGGTGCAACCAGGCGCCTCCTGTGAGCTGCCAGTCAGCCCCCTCCTCGCCGGGAGTTTCTGTGAAACTCGAGTTCGGAATTCCGATGGAATCAGCGGCTAGACAAGGCCTCGCACCGCCGCACAAGGCGAGAGCGAAAAGCAGCGAGCGAGCCGTCACCTCGCAGTGCAGCAAGGGCACAACACTCACTGGAAGAGCCGATATAAAAACCAAACCAGGATGGCACTCGCAAGGCCGACGAGGGGCACCCAAACCGACGCCCAGGCCTCGCGGCGAGCGGGGCTGGCGGGAGCCTCCTCGTCCTCCGCCAAGCCGCGCACGGCCTCGAACAAGGGCTCGATTTTGTGATCGTGCTCGCGGGGTGTGTAGTCAGCACTCATGGCTTTCCATTCTGACTTCTCAGGGGATGACAGCAAGCGTGCTGCCTGAATCGGTCTCTTGGCCTACTCCTGCTTGCTCCGGACGGCAAGGCTCTGCCACACCTTTCGCGGCGAGTTGCTAGAGTCCAAAGCACATGGCTACGCCCACCCCCTTCAATTTCCAGGACGAGAGCCTGCGCGAGTTGGCCTTGACCCACTCGTCCACAGGACTTCCTCGGGATAATGAGCGCCTCGAGTTCCTGGGCGACACGGTGCTCGACCTGATCGTTGCGGAAGAGCTCTACCAGCGCCATCCGGACCTCGACGAAGGGCAGTTGACCGAGTTCAAGGCCGACATCGTTTCCCGTCGAACCCTGGCCGATGCCGCACGTGAAGCCAGCCTCGCGGATCCTGTGCGCTTCGGGGCTGGCTTGCGCGGCCGCGCTCTGCCGCGTTCGGTACTGGCCAACATCTACGAGGCCTGGTTGGGGGCGATCTACCTCGACGCGGGCCTCGACGCGGCGCAGGCTTTCGTCCTGGCGACCCTGGCCGAGCCGCTGGCCCAGGCCGCGGTCGCCCAGGCGCCGGAGAACCCCAAGCAAGAGTTGCAACAAATAGCCCAGCGAGAACTCGGTGAACCGCCCGCCTACCGAGTCATCGACGAGTTCGGCCGCGCCCATGCCCGCGCCTTCCTGGTCAGCGCCGAGGTCGGCGGCCGCTGCTTCCCCCCGGCCTGGGGACGCACGCTCAAGGAAGCCGAACGCTGGGCCGCCCACGAAGCGCTCTTAATTTGGGGTGAGGGCTAGAGCTCGAGAATTGCCGCGCGGGTTTCGGGATCGGAGGTCCCGATGGGTTGTAGGCGGGCGCCCTCGAGAAAGCTGTAGACCTCGTCCAGGCCGCATGAACGTTGGACCGAATCCAACATGAGGGCTTCAGGCACGACGCGCTGCCAAGGACCGACCTGCACGAGCTTTGCCAAACCGGCGAGGCGCTGGCGCAAAAAATGGTCGAGCTCCTCGGGCAGCAATTCGAAAAGTTGGTCGGTTTGGTCCGCGCTCGGCCAAGCGCCCGTGATGCTGAGGGTGTAGGGGCTGAACGCCGACACCCGGCCACCCACAGAATGGCGCTTCCAAGCATCCACCAAGAACAACGCGCCAACGGTTCCAAGACCATGGAGCAAGATCGTTGTGCCCGCCTCCGCCACAACTCCCAAGCAGCCCTCTGAAACGCCAATGGACTCGACCACGGCTCGAGCGAGAGTGAAGGACACACTGGGCGAAGCCGAAGGGCGAAAGCGAGCAGGGCTCGCGCCGGGCGCTGCGTCGGTGAGCACGCGGTCGTCGGAGGCCTTGATGATCTTGCGGTCGCGGCCACCTATCTCGATGTGGCCTGAATCGAGGCTGGTGACCCGGCCCACGATGTCCCCGGTCATGCGGTCGATGACATCGACGCCGGGCACATCATCAATGTTGGAGTGCAGGTTCCCGCGGGCGTAGCGTTCTTCAGCAATCTCGCCGGGGACATAGCGGTCCCGACCTGAGCGCTCGAGGAGATCGGCATCCACCATGCAGCGGAGAATCGACTCGCAGGCGCCGGGTCCCAACTCCTCAAGCAGCTCAGGTGGCAGGGCGGCCTCAAGATCACTCTTCTGCACAAAGGTCTGGGAACAAGCGAGCACCATGGCCTGTTGCACCAGAATCGAAGGCCGAAAACCGTAAGGCCGCGAACACAGAAGCCCCTGTTTCCCCAGGAGAAACATCGTCCGAAAAAGCAGCGCCTCGCCCGCATCCTCGACGGCGTAGCCGCAGCGTGTGGTGTCTCCGCGCCGACCGCCGCGGCCGATGCGCTGTAGCAAACTCGAAATATCGGCGGGCACGCCTGCGAGCAGAACATAGTCCACGGTGCCGATATCGATGCCCATCTCGAGGGTCAAAGTGGCAAAGCAAACCGCGGCTGGGGCATGTTGAAAGAGCCGCTCGGTGCGCTCGCGGAGTTTTTTCGCCAGTGAACCGTGGTGAGCGAAAATCTCGTCGCCAAAGCGCGTTTTGCCGTGCAACTTGGCGCTGTAGGTCTCTACCTGGTTGCGACTACGGCAGAACACCAAGATCTTCTTGAAGCCGTGACCCGCGAGGTCCTCGAGGTGTCCTGCCATCTGGGCTGGCGAAGCACCATGAAAGGCGCGCCCGAGTATTTTACGCAAGCCCGGCACCACAACGACCTCGGGGTCCTTGAGGTATCGACGGCCGAGTTCTTGGGGCTGATCCACCGTGGCGCTGGCGGCAATGCGCTGGGGCCGCGTGCCCGTGACGCCTTCAAGGCGTTGCAGCAGGATGCGCAACTGATCGCCGCGGGGCGTATTGTCGAGCACATGGATCTCGTCCAAGACGACCTGGCGCGTGCCCGCGAGAACCTGGGGCCGGCGCGCCAGGAGCGAGTCGACCGCTTCTGGCGTGGCCACCACCACCGAGGGCATTTGGCCCGCGACCTTTTCCTTGTGCTCGCCGGTGTAGCGCCCCAGTGAGACGCCGACCAAAGCCATCGGGGCTTCCAGGCGGCGTTTGAGGTCGTTGGTCAAGGCCCGCGTGGGCGCGATCACCAGGGTGCTGACGCCGCTCTGCTTGTGCTGCAACACCAACTCAGCCGCCGGCGCGGCGAAGGCCTCGGTCTTGCCCGTGGCGGTAGCCGAACACATCAATACATCACCGCCCGCCAGGATGTGTGGAATGGCGAGCCGCTGAACCTCGGTCAACTCATCGAAGCGCGCAAACCAGGGCCCGAAGGTATGCGGTAAGGCGCTTCGATCGATGTTCATTCGTGCTCTCTGGCGAGTGTACCCAGCCGATCCGCGTCGAATAAGAGCACGCCCGAGCGCACTGCATCGCGAAAGGTGTCGTGTCCGCCGTCATACCCACGGGCGATGTCTCTGCGTGCCAGGTCGCAGACCGCAGGTTCGAGGTTGTGCTCGGGGTAGGCCCGCCCATAGAGCCCGGCGATGCGTTCAACCAGTCCGCGCAGGAGATTCACTCCCAAGGGGCTGAGCGAGATGTCGTAGTCGTGGTTGGGAGTGATGCCGGCGAAGTGCTCGCGAATCTGCTCCAAGGGCGTCAACGCGAAGACCGTACACAGCGGCTGCTCGCCCCGGAAGCGCAGCGGAAGTTCGCGGTGTACGGATTGGCCGCCTCGGTAGAGGTCCTCGGGATCAAAGGCCAGATCTTCGGCCTGCATGGTCACCGCTGCGTAGTGCTTGAGAACTTCGAGAGCGTAGTCCTGGTCCTCCATGGTCAAGGCGTCGACGCGTTCCACTTCGTCGAACAAAAGCACCAGCCCGCGCAGTCCGGCGTCGGCGAACCAACAGGCAAGGGTGCCCACGAGGTGGGTGTACATGCGGCCATAGGTGCGGAAGTCACTCATGGCCAACATGCGCTCGCCGCGCCAGCCGCAGTAACTGGCCGTGGAATTGACTTCATCGATGAAGACGCGCTCGCCGTGGACATAGTTGCTCAACATGTCGGCCTGCACCGGTGATCCACAGCGCATGGTGCGCAGGAGTGGACTGAAGAAGCGACTGGTTTGGGCGCCCCCTGAACTGTAGTGATCGGGACTATCCACGAGCTGTTCGAAGAGCCAGTTGAGGCCCGAGTCAACCTGCTGAAGAGTGCGCATGGAGTTGGCGATCTTGCGGTACAGGCGCAAGGGGTGGTGCAAGGCATTCTCACGGGGATCGAGGGTAATGCGCGCCGTGGCAAAGCCACTTTCGAGGGCCAATTGTTCGGTGGCCTCGAGCATGTGCGTCTTGCCACAACCGTAGTCGCCCCACAAAACGCGACAGCCGTGTTGCTCGTCGAAGAGGCGGCCGATGGAGGCCATTTCCTCGTCGCGGGCCACGGTGTAGTCGCGCACACCGACGGCCGGGACGACTCCCAGGCGCAGAGCTTCGAGGGTTTGCCAGGCATCGTCGGCGTGCAGACAACTGGCGAAAGCGGTCACGGGGGCATCGTCACTGACCCGCAGGTCCTCGGCGCCAAAGAGCGCCTGCAAGGCGAGCTCGGCGCGGTTGGGCTCGGGCTCCTTGGCCTCTTCCGGCTCCGGATCCGGCTCCGGTGTAGCAACCGGTGTAGAAACCGGTTCGGGCTCGGGCTCCTGCTTGGGTTCTGAAAACTCAGGGGTGAGATCAGAGAGGCGCAGAGTGCGGGGCAAACTGGGCGTCTCGTCGAAGGCCACGCGGGCAGCCTTGAAAGCCAGCCGTTTCAATACGACGCCGGTCCCCCATTGAGGGTGGCGTACGCGATCCCCGATTTCGGGGAGCACTAAAACTCAGCCTCGCCGGGCATGAAGTCGGCGAGTTCGGAGGCGCTGGATCCTGCGAGTTCCCTGATTTCCTGGGGCCCGAGCGCACTCTCGCCCTCGCGGCGCTGAGCCTCAATCATGGTCACCACGGCCTTGACGAAGGTGCGCCGGGTGCCCGACTCAAAGGAGCGCTCGCCGAGTTCGCGGGCCAGGCCAGCGATGTTCTCTTTTTGCACGCTCTCATCAAAAGTGTGCTCGTAGGCCAGGGCCGATAAATTGAGCAGGCGGACACCGATGGTCTCGAGCAACTCGCAGGTTCCTATGGGCAAGTGGTCGAGGTCGATCACCGGTTGCATCGGACTCGTACTGGAAAAACTGCGCGCGCCTTTCAAACGCTGAGCGAGCGCGGGGTACTCGGGCACGATGGTGTCCATGAATTCCGGCGGCACGGCATAGCACCAGACCACGCCGGGCAACTTGGATTGGCCGCAGTAGTCGATCATCTGGCGCAGGTTGTCACCGATGGCGCGGCGACGGGGACCACTCAGGCTCATGTTGCGATCCATTTCGTCGAACATCAGCACGATGCCGGGTGAACCGAGGGCCGCCAGCACCTGGGTCAGGCTGCGCAGCCAACGAAAGGCGCACTCATCGGTCAGCGATTCGCGCAACCTGAAACGGGCCAGCTCGCCTCGGGGCACATCCTCACCCAATAGATAGTCAGCCAGGGTCTCCTCGTCATCGAGATCGCCCATGGCCACCGCCTCCATGAACAAGCGCACGCCGCGGCAGAAGGCCCGACTCTCGATGTTCTGGTGGGCAAACTCGGTTTGCAACCACTCGACAAAAGCCTCTGCTCCGTTCTCGGCAATGCGCGCCCGGGCGATCTGCACCAGAGCCCGCTCGAAGCCCTGGCTGGGCTCCTCCTCGATGTCCGTCACGGGCAACTCAAAGCGCCGGACGACCTCTTTGTATATCGCCACGGGCCGGTCGAAGGGGCACTCCTTGGGCGAGAGCCCCACGAGCGCCGTGGCAAAGCCCTCGCTCCAGGCCATTTCGCGCAGGCAATGCAGAAAGTGCGTCTTGCCCCCGCCGAAGGGCGCCTGCACCAACTTAAAGGTGGAATTGCGGCCCGAAGCCTTCATGGGCAACAGGTACTCCTCGCGCAGAATCTTGAGCAGGCCATCGGTGGCCACATTGACCAGTCCAGCGCCGCGTTCCGGTGGCTGGCCCGTGCTGCCCATGCGATCCAGAATGTGTCGCGCCAGCTCCGGCGTCATTTCAGTCAGCGAAGTCATCGGTGGTTATCCCCTCCCGGGCTGGCCTCCTTCGTAAAGAAGATCGTCAGTTTGAATTCTCCCTCGCCGTACTCATCTTCGATGAATATGGCGCGGTTTTTCTTCGAGGCCGTCGTGCCCGTGGCCACGCCGAGGTTCATGCGCCAGCCGTCGCGGCGCAGGCCAACTCCTGCGCGCAGCTGCATCAAGTCGAAGGCAAAACGCGCCCGCGTGTAGCCCTTGAAGTTCTTTTGCACGGGCTCCAGCCGAAAGGCCTTCGACTGCAATTGCAGAGCTAAATAGGCGAGGTAGTCGCTGATTTCGACGCGCTCGCTGCTGCCCGCGGCGCAGGCTGCCTTCCAGGCCTTGAAGCAAGCTACGAAGAAGACCTCGCCGTCAAAACCGTGGCCCAGGTTGGCAAGCGCCTGCTCGCGGGCGCGCAAAATGGCCTGGGCCTGGGCTTCGCACTCGAGAATCACGAGCCGCGCAAAGAGCACCTGGGCCTGGCCCTTGTCCCGGTCGATGCGCACGGCGAAAGGTGGAATGCGAATCTCCACCGGCTGTTCGCGGCGCAGGACCTTCAGCTCCAGACCGCTCTCGCGACAGGCTTCCTGCAAATCAGCGGCCAGGCGCTCCTGCATGTTCTTGCGGCGCTGGCCGAGATCCCCCCGAAGTTGTTTGAGGAGGGCTTCGGCGCTCCCATCGGGAACCAGGCCATGGGTCTTCTCGGCGACCTTATCGAGGGTGCTCTTGAGCTTCTTCAGGTCGCGGTAGAGATCCTCCTTGGCCAGGGGCCCAAAGGCCGAGGCGAGGCCATTGAGATTCTTGGCGGCCTGTTTCCACTCGGCCTGAGCAGCGTTCACGCGCTCGGCGCTGGTCTCGGGCGCACGCGAGGGCGAATCGCTGGCTGTCTGGTCTTGGGTTTCAGGCATGGGCTCTCAGAAGCGAGAATCTCGTGGCGGGGCAAAACTGCCGACGAACCCGCACCTTACCCCAATCGCCACCGCTCGGAACACCCCACTGCCCCAAGACTTGCTGCCCCCGCGGGCGACAGCTCTTGGCGTAGACTGACGCCGTGACGAGAATGGACCAATCGCAGCACCTGGCGCCGCTCGGGGTGGAGGCCCTCGAGGGCCTGGCTCCCTTCGAGAGTCTGCTTGCTGCCATGGCTGGCGAGGAAAATGTCCAGGCCGGCGGTCTGTGGGGCAGCGCCCAGGCTCTGTGCCTGGCTGGCCTCTTCGCCCGCACCCAGGAGCCCCTGGTGGTGATCTGTTCCACCGAGACCGAAGCGCGCTCTTTCGCGGAGGACCTGGAGGCCTCGGGAGCCGAGCCCAGTTGGTTGCCGGCGCGGGAGAGTTTTTCGGCAAGCGGAGCCCACGCGGACCTGGAAAACATGCGCCAGCGCTTGCGGGTGGCGCAACTCCTGGTGGGCCCTCCCGAACAACGGCCACGAATCCTGGTGACCTCGGTCCTGGCGCTCTTACAGCCGATCCCCAGTGCGAGCGACATCGAGAAGGAATTTCTCTCCCTGGCGCGCGGCGAACGCCTCGATGTGAGTCATCTCCTGGCGCGCTTGATCAAGGGGGGCTATGAACGGGTGCCCCTCGTGGAGCGGCCCGGCGAGACCAGCCTGCGGGGCGACATTCTGGATATATTCCCCTTCGCGAACGAACTGCCCCTGCGGGTGGAGTTGTTCGACGATGAGATCGAGTCCCTGCGCACCTTCGACCCCCTCGACCAGCGCAGCGTCGAGGCGCTGGACTCCCTCGAAGTCTGCCTGGCGAACGACACGGCCAGTCTGGAGGACGCCAGCCACCTGGAAGCCTGCCAGGCCCTGGCTCCCACAGCGCGCCTGGTGAGCGTGGAGCCCCTGCGCATAGAAGATGTCGCCGAGGGCCTGCGGGTGCAGCGCTCCGAGTACGCGCAAGCGCTGTTGCACCTGGATAGGGTCCACAGCGAGCACAAGCACTTGACCCTGCAAAGCCTGCCCGCCCAGGGTGTGAACTTTGGCTGCCTGAGCGTGCAAGCTCTGGCGGTCGGCATGCAGGACGCGCCCTCCGCCCTACGCGAAATTCAGGACTCGGGCGAGCGCGTCCTGGTCCTGTGTCAAACCGAGGGCGAACGGGCACGCTTCTCTCTACTCCTCGAAGAAGGCGGCGGTGCCCAAGGCCTGGAAACTCGGGTTGGCGCCGTCTCCAAGGGCTTTCGCATGCCTGGCGCCTCGCTGGTCGTGATCAACCACCGCGAACTAGTGGGTATCGTCGGCCGGCGGCGGGTGAGGTCCGACAAGGCCGCCCACCGCACCCGCGCCATTCAATCCTTCTTCGAACTAAAGGTGGGCGATCTTGTGGTGCATGCCGTCCATGGACTGGCACGCTTCCACGGCTTGAAGCGCATGGAGCGCGGTGCGGGCACCGAGGAACATCTGCACTTGATGTTTGCCGAGGATGTATCGGTCTTCGTTCCGGTGGCGCGCATTGACATGGTGCAGCGCTACATCGGCAGCGGTGCGGGCAGTCCTGCGCTGGACAAGATCGGCAGCACGAGCTTTCGCAAGCGCAAGGAGAAGGTCCAGCGGGCGCTCTTCGATTTGGCGGCGGACCTGCTTGAAGTGCACGCCCGCCGCGCCCTCAAGAAACGGCCCGCTTGGCGCGGCGACGCCCACCTCGAGCGCGAGATGATCGCCGAGTTCCCCTTCGTCGAAACTTGCGACCAGGTCACCTGCGACGAGGAGATCGCCCGGGACCTCGCCAGCGAACAGCCCATGGACCGACTGATCTGTGGCGATGTGGGCTTTGGGAAGACCGAACTCGCCATTCGTGCCGCCTTCCGCGTGGTCAACGGCAACGGGCGAGTTGTGGTCTTGGTGCCCACCACTATCCTGGCCCAACAGCACTTCGAGACCTTCAGCGAACGGCTCGCGGATTTTCCCATCGAGATCGCCGTGCTCTCACGCTATGTGTCCTCGAAAGACAAGATGGTCACTCTGGAGCGCGTCAAGCGGGGCCGGGTGGACATCTTGATAGGCACCCACCGCGTGCTCTCCAAGGATGTGCGCCTCGACGATGTGGGTCTGGTCATCATCGACGAAGAGCAACGCTTCGGCGTGACCCACAAGGAGCACTTCAAGAAGTTACGGGCTGAAGTGGATCTCTTGACCATGACCGCCACGCCCATCCCGCGCACCCTACATATGTCCCTCTCGGGTGTACGCGACATCTCGGCCTTGACCGTGCCCCCCGAAGGCCGTCAAGACATCGAGACTAGTTTGGCCTATAGCGAGGATGAAACGCTGATTCGAGAGGCCTTGCTGCGCGAAAAAAACCGCGGCGGCCAAGTCTTCTACCTACACAACCGCGTGCAATCCATCGAGGGTGTGGCCCAAAATCTGCAACGCATCGTGCCCGAATGCTCCTACGCCATCGGCCACGGCCAGATGAGCAGTAGGCAGTTGGAACATGTCATGCGCCTCTTCACCCGCGGTGAAGTCGATGTCCTGGTGGCCACAACCATCATCGAGAGCGGCCTCGATGTGCCTGCAGCCGGCACGATCTGCGTGCACGATGCCGACCGCTTTGGGCTCAGCGAGTTGCACCAACTCCGTGGCCGAGTGGGCCGTGGCGACCAGAAGGGCTACTGCTATCTCTTGATCGAGAAGACCAAGCCCATCCGCGATGTGGCGCGCAATCGCTTGAAGGCGCTGGAGGAGATGAGCCAACTGGGCGCGGGCTTCCAGATCTCCATGAAGGATCTCGAAATCCGCGGAGCCGGCAATGTGCTCGGCTCGCAGCAATCTGGACACATCGGCGCGGTGGGCTACGACCTCTATTGCCGACTGCTCAAGTCCACCGTCGAGCGTATGCAGGCCGGCATGAGCCTGGAGGAACTCACGGCCCATGACCCTAGCATCGGCGGTGTCGATCTCGAGCTAGGCCTCGATGCCTATCTGCCCGAAGACTGGATCCCCGCCGCCGACACGCGCATCGAGCTCTTGCGCCAGCTCTCGGAAGTGCGCACCCAAGAAGACCACGACGAGGCCCAGGCCCTCTTGCGGGACCGCTTTGGACGCATTCCAATCGAGGCCCAGGCTCTCTTGCATGTCTTCCTCTTGAAAGCCCGCCTCGAGCCCCTATCGATCACTCGCCTCGCCTACCAGAAGGACACCTTCATCATCGAATTCTCGGACCGTGTTGCCATCGAGGCACTCTTCGCCCAGCGCCGCGTGGACTTTCGTCCGATCCGCACCGGACTCGCGCACCTCATCATCCCTTCGCAACATACCGAGGCCAAACAGGCCCTCGCCTGGTTCGAAGGATTCCTGCCTGCCCGTTGACCGCCGCCACTCCCCATTTTTTCATGCACAAACCCAAGACTCTTGTCGCGCTGCTCTGTGTTCTGTCCCTTGCCGGTTTCGCTGCCGAAGAGGAGTTGCGCTTCGATCCCGCCGAGAACGCGACCCTCACGGTCAGCTTCGAGCAATCCTCTGTCAGCGAGTTGGTCGAGCACGAATTGGTTTTCCTGATCGACGGCGAGGAAGACGAGAGCATGCAAGCAGCCGACATCGAAGTCGAACGGCGCTTCTCGGAGCGCATCATCTTCAGCGATGAATTCCAGGCCGTCGAGGACGGCCAGGCCACGCGAGTTCGGCGTAGCTTTGATGAGATCAGCCAAGATTCCCTGGAGGCTGTGACCAACGAGGATGGCGACGAGTACGAGAATGAAGAAGCCAAGGTTAGCCCCCTGGAGGGCCTTGCGGTGGACTTTCGTTGGGATGACGACGACGAGGAATATTCCCTGTCCTTCGGAGACAGCGAAAGCGAGGACGAAGAGCCCGACGAGGAAGTCCTCGAGACCCTCGATTTGACGGGCTATCTGGTGGAACTCTTGCCCGACGAGGAAGTCAGCGAAGGGGACACATGGCAAGTCGATCCCACGGTCTACCGGACCCTGATCTACCCCGGCGGCGATCTTTCCTACAGCGACGCCGGGGACGAGGATCAGCAAGCGGAGAGCGAGGAAGCCCTGGACGAAAAGGCGAGCTGGCAGGCCCAGTACAACGAGAACTTTTCCGGCGAAATCAACCTGGAGCACCTCGGCTTTCGCAAAGAGGAGGGCACAAACCTCATGGTGATCGGTATCGAGATCGAGGTTGAGACAGCAGTAGAAACCGAAGAGAGCGTCAGCGTCGAAATCAATGACGAAGAGGGCCAGGGCACGGTTTCGCGCTCATGGGTTTTCACTTTCTCCCTGGCAGGCAAGTTGCTCTGGAATGCTGAGTTGGGCCTTCCAGTCAGCCTGGAAATTGCCGGCGAACGCACCCACGCCTGGGAAGATGTGCAAGACATGGTCGGAAGCGGCCTGCAAATCGAAATCATCACCACACGCGTCTTCGAGGGTGAGATGCAGATCAGCTACACCATCGAGTAGGCCTCTCTCCCGCGGTGTCAGGCTCGTTGCCGCCTGACCCCAGCAATCCGCCGCCCTCATCTTGCAGGGGGAGCCGCGCGCAGCAAGCTAGACCAAGGTCAAGAGGGCCTCGACCAACTTGATCGGATCGAGGGTCTCATCGTTCGTGCCGGCGAGGTCGACATCGACCACAGCGAGGCCCAGCGCTTCGAGGCGCTCCTTGTCGAGTTCAGATCCGTAGCGGACTCCGCGCGAATCGATGAGTACCCAGTCGATAGCTTCGCGGGGCGCCACTTGACGGTTCGCGTCGCGACCCACGAGTTCGGCGATTTTTTCTACGCAGCCCGCCAGCGAGTATCCGCGCATCTCGGGATCTTCGCCGGCATTGGGAATGAAAACCCGTGGCTGCTCGCTGGCGAGCACCGCACTGCCCACGCCCCGGGGCAGGAGATTTGCCAGGACGCTGCCGAAGAAGGAACCCATGGGAAAACAGATCAGCTGGGCACTCAGGATCAACTCGAGGCTGCGCGGGTCGGCGTCGATGTGGGTGGTCTGGCCGCCTTCCAGGGCCGAAGTGAGCTCGATGTCGCGGATGGGGCCGTGGTCCGCTGCGGTCTGCTTGCCAAATAGATGCTGGCCCACGGTGCGCGTGCTGTCGGCATGCAGAGCCACGAGGTGCACATCATCGAGGGCCGTGGGACGCACTTCGCCACAGACGCGCACGAGTTCCGAAAAGCGCCGCAAGACCCGGTCGAGATCGCGCTCGCCTGAAAGCAAGGCCCCCACGAGCCACAGATTGCCCACGCTGGCATCGCGCAGGTCAAAACCCAGAGGCATCCGCTCGGCGAAGTGCAGAAGCTCCTGGCAAACCTCGCCGCGCAGGGACTCGGGCACGGCACGCATGAGGGCATGGTCGCCGGTCATGAGTTGATCGAGTTCCGCGACGAGATCGCTCGCACTGGCCTGCGAGCTGAGTCGGTGGGCGAGGCAGGCATTGACCTCGGGGCGCCCCCTTTCCGATTCGTCGGCGAGAGCCACCATGCGGTTGCGCAAGTCACCCACACCCAGGATGCAAAAGGCCGCGCGCAAGGCCGCCGAGCTGCCACCGGAGTCGAAGGGCGTGATCAGGTGGATCGAGTTATGGGTGTAGCGCTTGAGCACGCGACTCGCCTCGCGCATGGCCGACCCCCCGCTGAAGAGCACGATGCGTGGCCCTGACTCGGGTCGTTGGCGCCAGGCGGCGAGGCTTCTGGCGCGTGAGGCCGTGGCCGGGGGAGGGTTGGATCCAGAAGACTGCATGAAAACAGGGTGAGCCGGGGCTGGGTCGAGTGTACTTCGGCTGGAGGCCCGGCCGACCCGTGGAGGCGGTCTTTGCAATTTTGCGCCTAACTCTGCGCGAGAGAGAACTTGAAGAATGCATCCCAAGCCCCGAGGATTGAACCCAGAGGTCCAACGCCCCTCGACCACCGACCCAGCCATGATGCACGATATCCTCCCCACGCTCCCGGCCTTCCTCCGGCCCCAATTCCAAAGCACCCTGCTCCTCGCAGCATTTTTCTCCTTTGGACTGCCCACGGCGGCACTGGCTCAAGCAGACGCCGAGGCTGAACAGGCCGCCCCGCAAGCCGAGGACTCCAAGGCTCCTCTGCCGCCAGAGATCCCCATGGGCCAGTGGATGCCCCTCGACCGCGTCATGTTGGTGGCCAACACCGATTGCCTGACCATGAAGGCCCTCGAGCGCATGATGAACCGCAGCGAAGCCATGACCGGCACGGACACAGAGGAGGAGTACCAAGCCCTGCGCAACCGCGTGTTGATCGACAGCATCGACTCGCTCCTGAGCCGCCAAGCCGGCGAAGACCTGGGTCTCGACTCGAACATGGTGAGCGCCCAGGCCAACATGATCTGGGACGATCGGGTGGCCCAGGTGGGAGGTATCACGAGCGCCGCCCGCGAACTCGGCCATAACTCAGAGACAGTCACCGACATGCGCGAGCAGATCACGGACGACCTCTACTCGTCGACATGGAGACGCCAGATGCTCGGGCGCGAATCGGGTTCCGGCGAGCGCTTGACCCACGACCGCTTTTCGCGGCCGGGCCAACTGCGGCAGCGCTACAAGCGCCTGCAAGAGACCGGTCTCGATGTCGTCAAAGCCCTGGGCGGGGTCGGCGGCAAGGCGGCGCACTACGAAGTGCAGGTCCTGCTCCTCAACCCACGGCAGTTCGACAGCGGAGAAGCAGCCCTGAACAAAGCCCGAGACCTTCGCGCTGGGCTGGAACAGGGTGAGCTGGACTGGGAGGAGGCCCTGGAAACATTTGGCTCCCTGGCGCAGAGCTCCCAAGCTCCCGACCGCGAGTCTCTGATTCGGATCCTCGATCCCGGCAATGGGGCGCTGGTCCGCTTCGTGGACGAAGCCGAGGAGGGCCAGTATTCGCAGGTCCTGGGTTTTGCGCCCATGGACACCCAGGGCCAGCGCCAACTGCAAGGATTCGCGATCTATAAGCTCCTGGGGCGAACCCCAGCCCAGGTGCCTGACTTTGGCCAGCCCGGTGTGCAGATCGCGTTGAAGCGTTTCATCGACAAGCAGCGAGACAATCAGCGCTTCGAAACGAGCCTCGCCGAGCTGCGTGCCAAGGCCTACCTCTGGTACCCGGGCCTGGAGCTCGAGCAAGCCGAGGCCAGGGCCCGAAACGAAGCCCGCGAGCAGGAGATCCTCGAGGCCCGCGAGCAAAACGCCACCCAGGAGGCGCCCAGCGACCCCTCGCCTGGGGCGCAATAGCGCCAGAAATAGGGACCCTGGAGCAGAGGCGCCGGCTCCCCCAACACCCGTGGGGCAGGCTGAGCGTAGCCCCCCGAGATTCGGTCGCTATACTCTGAACCCAATTCGCGGGGCAGCGTTGAGCCCTGCCAGATGCGCGGCCATGCCTGTTTCCAGCCTGTTTCCAGCTTGTTTCCAGGAAGCTGACAGCCCAGTTCCAGGTTGTGCTGACAGCCCAGTTGACACCGCGACAAACATAGTCATAAGAGGTGTCGACACGCCTCGCAGGCACCCGCGCAGCCCCCAAAAACGACCCCTGCGAACTCCCCCGCAGCCCAGCCCTTCGGGTAGATCCAAGCCATGAACGAAGACTTCAAAGACATCCACATCGAGTCCACGCTGCCCAAGTCGTGGGAAGAGGAAGTCACCTTCAACGACATCCTCTACGATTGGATGGGGCGCACCCCCTGGCTGGCCATCTCTGCCGTCGCCCACCTCATGGGCATCTTGCTCTTGATGGTGATCCCCTGGAACATCTTCGATCGGCCCGAGGACAAGGTCATCGACGCCCGCCTCGACCAGGCTCCCGAGGAGGTCTTCGAGGACCCCGAAGAGGAAGAGCCCGAAGAGATCGAAGAGGAAGAGCCCATCGAGGAGCCGGTGCTCAAGGACGCCGAAATCTCCGACCACAATGAGACCGAGGACGATCAAGACTACGAGAGCTCCGAGGGCGATCCGGACTTCCTCAACGACTCACCCTTCGATGACAAGGCTTTCAACGATGTGATCGGCATCGGCGGCGGCGCGGGCGGCAAATTTGGCGGACGCTTCGGTGGCCGTCGCAACCTGCGCGCAGCGGGCGGTTCGGGCACCGAGCAGGCGCTCAAGGACGGCCTCGAGTGGCTCGCGAACCACCAGGACAAAGACGGCAAGTGGGATTGCGACGAGTTCAACAAGCATGACCCGTCGAGCGATGTATGCGACGGCCCCGGTCAGCCGGAGCACGACGTGGGCGTCACGGCCCTGGCAATCTTGGCCTTCATGGGCGACGGGCACACCACCCGCACCGGCCTCTACAAGGAAAAGGTCTCCAAGGCCATCAAGTGGCTGCGCGAGCAGCAGGACTTCGAGAGCGGCCTGATTGGCGAGAAGATCGGCCACTCCTACATGTACAACCATGGCATCGCCTCCCTGGCTATGTGCGAGGCCTACTACTTTTCCAAGTCACCCCTGATCCGGGGCACCGCGCAGAAGTCGATCAACTTCATCACCCGCGCCCGCAACCCCTACGGCGTCTGGCGCTACGAGTCGCCGCCCGTGGGCGACAACGACAGCTCGATCACCGGCTGGATGGTTTTCGCCCTCAAGTCGGCGGAAGAGGCCGGTCTTTCGATCGACTCGGCGGCCTTTGCTGACTCGATCTCCTGGTTCGACGAAGTCACCGACCGACCCACCGGCCGCGTGGGCTACGACTCACCCGGTTCCGCGTCCTCGCGCATCACCGGTGTGAACGACGACTTCCCGCGCGAAGACACCGAGACCATGACGGCCGTGGGTCTTCTGTGCCGATTCTTCCTGGGCCAGGATCCGGCCGACGAGAAGATCATGGAGAAACACGCCGACCTGATGCTCAAGGCCCTGCCCGAGTGGGATCCCGACGGCCTGACCAACGATGTCTACTACTGGTACTACGGCTCGTACGCCATGTACCAGATGGGTGGCAGACACTGGACGAGCTGGAACAAGGCCATGAAAAAGGCCGTGCTCGACTCCCAGCGCAAGGACGGTGCTGCCAAGGGCTCCTGGGACCCGATCGGCCCCTGGGGCTTCTCCGGCGGACGGGTGTACTCCACCGCGACCCTGGTGCTGTGCCTCGAAGTCTACTTCCGTTACGCCAAGGTCCTCGGCGCGCGCTAAGAGGCTGTCGGAGTAGTCGGGAATCGCGAGGTCGCCTACGCGGGCCTTCGCGGGGCGTAGCTTGAAGCAACTCGCCTCCGAGTTTTCAGGTTTCGAACTCGGGCTCTGAACCCGCGGGCCGTTGGGCCGTTTGGCCTGTACCGACCGAGGGGCACACGGCTGCTCGGTACATCAAGCCTGGCCCGGACTCTTCGACGAGTCCATGGCGGCTGCACTTGAATGGAGTAGCGCCATGTTACGGACAAGAAATCTGCCCCGATCCTGGGAGCGCGAAGTCACTTTTCATGAATCGCTCTACCAATGGATGGAGCACGCGCCCTGGCTCGGGATCTCATGCCTCGCCCATTTGATGGCCATCTTGTTGCTGGCGATCATGCCCTGGAGCCTCTTCGAACGCAGCGAGGAGGTCATCTTGCAGGTGGCGCCCCTCGCACCCGAGGAGGAAGTCTTTCAAGTTGAACCCGACGAAGTGCCGCCCGAAGTTGAGCCCATCGATGAGGCCGTGGACCCCCACCTCGTCGATGCAGAGCTGCCCGACTCAGTCGATCCAGTTCTCGACGATTGGAACGAAGCACCCGAAGGCGACCCTGACTTCCTGACATCCACGCCCTTCGAGAACCTCGCCTGGAACAGCGACCTCGGCGTTGGGGGCGGCGGAGGTGGGCACTACGGCACGCGCTGGAGTGATGGCTCGGGGGCACGCCCGGGGGGAGCAGGCACGGAGGATAGCTTGCGCGTTGGCATCAAGTGGCTCGTTGACCACCAAGACGCCGACGGAAAGTGGGACGCCGACGGATTCTCAAAACACGATCCCGTTCTCGACCGCACCCAGGGCTCCGGAGACAGCGAACACGATGTGGGCGTCACAGCCCTGGCGCTCCTGGCCCTCCTGGGCGATGGACACACCACGCGCCGGGGTCTCTACCGCGATAGCGTGGCCCGCGGCGTTCAGTGGTTGCGCACGAGACAAGACCCCGAGAGCGGCCTCTTTGGCGAAGCGTCGGGTCATTCATTCGTGTACGACCACGCCATTGCCAGCCTGGCCATGTGTGAAGCCTACTACTTCTCGGGATCGCCCTTGCTCAAGGGCACGGCCCAGCGAGCGATTAACTTTATCACCCGCGCGCGCAGCCCCTACGGAGTCTGGCGCTACGCCGTGCCGCCAGACAACACCGGCGACAGTTCGGTCACCGGCTGGATGGTGTTCGCCTTGCAGTCAGCGGAGGAAGCCGGACTGCAAGTCGACAGCGCGGCCTTTGCCGACTCCATCGCCTGGTTCGACGAGGTCACCGAGCCCTCCACGGGACGGGTAGGCTACGACGCCAGGGGAACAGCCTCGGCACGGGTTACTGGTGTGAATGACGAATTCCCCACGGGCGGCGTGGAAGCTATGACCGCGGTGGGGTTGCTCTCGCGCTTCTTTCTGGGCCAAAATCCCGCCGAGGAGCCGCTGATGAAAAAGCACGCTGAGCTGCTCTTGCGTTCCCTGCCCGAATGGAGCGAGGATGGCCTGACCAATGATATGTACTACTGGTATTACGGTTCCTACGCCATGTTCCAGATGGGCGGGCGCTACTGGAGGAGCTGGAACAAGGCCATGAAGCGCGCCGTGCTCGAAACCCAACGCAAGGATGGCGCCGCCAAGGGCTCGTGGGATCCCAACGGACCTTGGGGCTCGGCCGGGGGGCGCGTGTACTCCACGGCAACCATGAGCCTCTGCCTCGAAGTGTACTTCCGCTATTCGCGGGTTCTGGGAGCGCGCTAGACCAGGCTAGAGGAACACGATGCAATCGTTGCCCTCAACAACGACACGATAGCGCTTGGCGGAGCTGCATACGGCGCCCACGGGCTTGCCGGTCTTGGGATCGAAGCGGTAGTTGTGGGCCGGGCAGTAGACATGTTTTCCTTTGATCAGCGGGCCATCCATGAAATGCCCGTCGGCGGCGTGGGGGCAGAGGCCGTCGAGGGCGTAGAGTTCGCCCTCGACACGGCAGATAACCACTTCGGAACCACCGGCGAAAGGATCGCCCAGCAGGGCCCGCAGAGCGTGACCCTCGGCAAGGTCTCCGGCACCTTCAACCCGCATGGGACGGCCGCGGAACAGCTGGATCAGTCGTTTGAACATGGATTGGATGCTAGCATCCGTGGAACCCGCCCGGAGCCATGAACCCCGTCCTTCTCCTAGACCTAGTTGGTCTCACGGCCCGCCTGATTGGTGAGCACACGCCGCGCCTCGCAGCCTTCGCCCGCGAGGGCGCCATGGCGCCCATGAGCGCCGTGCTGCCTGCGGTCACCTGCTCCGCCCAGGCCACCATGTTGACCGGCCTGACGCCCCAAGAGCACGGCGCCGTGGGCAACGGTTGGCGCGACCCAGCCACCATGGAAACGGCCCTGTGGCGACAATCGAATCGCTTGGTGACCGGAGAGAAGGTCTACGAAACAGCCAAGAAGCAAATCCCCGGGTTCACCTCGGCCAAGCTCTTCTGGTGGTGGAACATGGGAGCGGCGGTCGACTGGTCGATCACGCCGCGGCCGTTTTATTGCGCGGATGGCTTGAAAATCTTGGCGACCTACTCCGCCCCCACCGAGTTCGGCAATCAGCTCGAAGGAGAACTGGGCGCCTTTCCGTTCTTTGGTTTCTGGGGACCGAAAGCCGACATCTCGTCCACGCGCTGGATCAGTGATGCTTGCCTGCGCACCCTCGAGAACGAGCGGCCCTCTTTGACTCTCGCCTACCTGCCGCACCTCGACTACAGCTTTCAACGCCACGGCCCCGAGGACCCGCGCAGCCTGATTGCACTGAGAGAGCTAGATGGGATCTTCGGAGAACTCTGGGACGCCTGCCAGAGACTGGACATCGAGTTGATCGCTGTCAGCGAGTACGGGATCGACCCGGTCGACACTCCCGTACACATCAACCGCGCCCTGCGTTCGGCTGGCCTGCTCGAAGTGCGCCAGTCGCCGCGGGGCGAAGAGCTGGATGTGTTCGCAAGTCGGGCTTTTGCCCTGGCCGACCACCAACTCGCCCATGTGTACACTCGCTCGAGCCGCGATGGGGAGGCCGCGGCCGAAGTCTTGAGCCAGCTCAAGGGTGTTGACGGATTCTGGCGCGGCCCTGAACGCCAGGAGATTGGTCTCGACCACCCGCGGGCCGGGGACCTCGTGGCCATCAGTTCAGTGGGGGCCTGGTTCACCTACTACTACTGGCTCGACGAAACCTCGCGGCCCGATTTTGCCACCACCGTGGACATCCACTCAAAGCCCGGCTACGACCCCTGCGAGCTGTTCGTGGATCCAGCTCTTGGCCTGCCAGCCTTGCGAGTGGCGCGACGACTGATGCAAAAGAAGCTCGGCATGCGCTACCTCATGGACCTGATCCCCACCGATGCGAGTTTGGTGGGTGGCAGCCACGGCCGTCCGCCGCGCAGCCCCGAGGATGGTCCGGTATTTCTAGCTTCGCGCCCCTTCGGTAAGCACAATCGGGAGCCCAACGGAAAAATGGTCGAGATGACCTCGATCAAAGACCGCATCCTGCAACTCCTCCAATCTGAATGCCGCCCCTAGCCCGACGCTACCTCAAGACCTCGTTCTGGTTCGGAGCCACAGGCATCCTGACCGGCATGCACATGGCTTCGGCCCTGCACCTGCGAGCGGGCAGCCTGCATCGTTACTATCTGTCCGCGCACACCCACATGATGCTGGTGGGCTTCTTCCTGATGATGTTCATGGCCATCTTGCTCTGGAAGCTGCCGCCAGCACCGGAGGGCTCGCGCTACAAACCAGCCTTGATGGGCTGGCTCTGGATGGCCCTGGTGATCTGCACCATCGGTCGCTTCCTGGGCGAGTTGGTCCTGGGTTACTCGCGCCCCGAGCCGGATTGGCTGCACTACGCGATCTTTGCCGTCTCCACGGCGCAGGGTGCCTGTGTGCTGGCTTTCGTCGTGAACCTCCTGCCGCGTATCAACGCCCCCGATGTTTGATTCGGTCAGGGTTCGAGGCGCCCGGCCTCGTCTTCCCAGGCGCTCGCCTCGCCCAACTCACCGAGTTGCCTGTAGTAGGAAGCCAGGGCGCGAGCGAGGCTGGCGCGGGGCAAGAGGCGTTGGGCGGCCATCAAGTCGGCGGCGAAGCCCGCTCCGTCCCCTGAGTTGAGACGCAGGATGGCGCGGTTGCGCAGGGCGCCCTCGGCCCCGGGATAGCGTTCGAGCAGGGCATCGAGAATCCCGATGCCCTCAGCAACACGCCCCAACGCTCCCAACATCAAGGCCAGGTTGACCCGTGTTTCCGGCGCGTCGGAGTCCAGAGCGATGGCGCGTTCGTAACTCTCCCGGGCGTGGTCCATGCGCCCGAGTTCTTCGAGCAGCCGCCCGCGCAGGTGGTGGTAGCTTGGTAGCCCTTTGGAAATGCTGCCAGGGGGGAAGTCCACAAGGTCCTTTGCGGATTGAGATTGTCGGGCAATGATGGCCGCCATCAACTGCAAGCCAAAGTCGGCCTGGAGTGCCGCAGCATCGCCACCTGGCCAAACCACGGGTTCGAGCAAGCCATCGCGGCAGTGCTTGATGCGCAGGGGGCCTCGCTCGGGGGAGGCGGATTGAATGCGCACGAAGTGGTCGCGGATCTCGACGCCGTCCACATCGAAGACCTGGGTCTTCGGCATGTGGCAGGCGACGCAGTCGCGCTCCCCGGTGCGCTCTTCTTTGGCCATAGCGCAAGCGCGGGCTAGCGCCCGACTCTCTCCGTGACAATCCAGGCAGGCATCGCGCACGGCCTGACTCTCGCCGGCAACGGTCAAGCTGCGGTGCGGGTCATGACAAGTGATGCAAGTCATGGGCCGCGACTTCAGGGATTCGGTGAAGCAGCGCGAGCGCATCATGCGCTCGGTTTGGCTGACGAAGGCCACATCACCATCGGAATTGCTCGGCAGGTAGACCGCCCACTCCTCGAGGTGGTTCACGCCGGGGGCCGAGATGCCCCGCAGCCCCGGCTTGAGAGCGATGCGAGCGTCGCCCTGGAGATGACAGCGCGCACACATGGAAAGTTGCGCGGAGAGGTCCAGGTTGTCGTGGCGCAGAATCGGATCGGGAACCGCTGGCGCCTCACCCGCCAGCTCCTGATCGCGCCAATCGGCATGGGCTTCGGCGCGGCCGTGACAGACCACGCAAGCGATGCCAGTGGGTTGCCAATCCTCGGGTGGCAGTAGGTTGTGCGGGTAGGTCTCCGGCGGCAGCGCGCCGGTATGGCAGGCCAAACACTCAATGCTGATCGGTGTGGTAAAACGCGAACCGGGCACCATCATGTGACCCGGAGCGAGAACGGCATGGCGTTCACCGTGGGCGGAAGTCGAAAGCACCTCGAGGGGCGCGAACCACATGCTGCGACCGTGACGCGCTGCGTAGGAACGGTCCAGGATCCCCGCGCCGATGCGGAATAGCAGCGGCAACTTGCGCCGCACCGTGTGGCGCTCGGCACCCATACCGGATTTCCAGGACTCTGTAATCCAGGGACTGGCTCCCTGGGTCTCGGCGAAGGCGTAGGTGATCGCCGCCGGGCCGTCCTGCACGGGATCGAGGTCCCCCAACTCGCCGAGTTGAATCAGCCCCAGGGCACGGGCCATGCCGCTCAGTGTGTAGCTCTTGACCACACCCCGGTGACAAGTCGCGCAGCGTTCGGCGCCGAGGCTCGCCACCGTCGCTGACGGCACAGTCCAATCGTCGAGGGCAGGACCCGTAAGAAGAGCTGTGCTGACAGCAGAGAGGAGGAGCAAGGACACCGGCGGATTCTATTCGGAAGCATGGATAGATAAACCCAGGCCCGGAAGCAGAGATTGCATATCGCGCCCTATTTGCGATTTCCTATTATGCAACCCAGAGAACCCGCTGTTCTCCCCCGCCGGTCTTTTTGCGTCTTCCTGGCTATTGCGGGTTTTGCAGGCCTTGCTGACAATCATGCAACAGATTTTATGGATTGCAAACGGGGGAATACCTCCTGAGACCTATATGCAGTTTTGAAGATTGAGCGAATCAGCCATCGCTCTTGGACGGAGAAGGAAAGATATGAGCAGTTACTCGCCCGGTGTGCAGCAAAAAGAACCCCGCCAGGACACTCGCCGCCTGGTTCTCGCCCTCATCGTGACCCTCGGCCTTGGCGCCTCGCTTGCCATGGCCCAGGTCACGGTCTACACGACCAGCGCCGACTTTGCGCTTGGCACGGTTCTCGATGTCAATCACGACGCGCCCCACCCTGACCAATTGCAGCTCGATACCAGCGCGCGTGAGCTGCGCTTCATCCATCTGGCCACCGCCGGCGGCGATGGCCCTCGCCAAGGCACGCTTGTGCGCATTGATGTCGACACGGGAGCCATCATGGGCGAGTTCCGTGTGGCCCCGAACGGCGTACTCGCCGACGCTTCGCGCACGGTGGTCGACGGCCAAGGCAATGTGTGGCTGGCCAATCGTGACCAGATCCTGCCCCCCACCGGTGGCGCCGTGGTGAAGATCGGAGTGATCGTCGGCGGCACGCGTTGCAACGCATTCGGTGCACCGGATGTCAATGGTGAGTTCCTGCAACCGCCCTTTGACTACTCCACAGCCATCGACCGAGATGGCGATGGCTTGATCCGCACCTCGTCGGGTCAGGAACAGGTCCTCGCCTGGCCGAACATCAGCGACGGGACCGGCAGCCCCAGCGGTGGGCCAGCCCTCGTTGAAGACGCCGTTGACGAGCTGATCCTGGTCTACCAAAAAACACACAGCCCCGTCCTGCGCCATGCATCCATCGATCCCGGTGGCCAGATCTGGGTCGCGGGCTATCCCGGTCAGCCGGCGCAGTTCGAAAAACTCAACCCCGATACCGGTGCGCTCATGACCTCCTTCCGCGCCCCCGGCTGCGGCGGCTTCGGCGGGCTCGTCGATTCGCAGGGCGTCATGTGGTCCACCAGCCTCCATCAAGGCAGTGTCATGCGCCGAGATTTGGCCTCGCCCGCAAGCTCGCTTTGTGTCCCCATCAACGGTCCCGACGGAATCATCATCGACCCCCAGGGCCATGTTTGGATCAGCCAGAGGATGAGTGCCGCGGTGGCCAAGATCGCGCCCGACGGCTTGGTCCTCTTTCAAGCCAAGCCCATTCCTGGCGCCGTCGAACTGGGCGGCCTGGCAGCCTCGCCCCTGACGGGCCACATTTTTGTCAGCGACACTGTCCTGAATCGCGTGTACCACCTCGACACTGCCGGCGACTTGGTTGGCGCGCCGATCCCCGTGGACCTCGCACCCATGGGCCTAACCGTTGACGACCAGGGCCGGGTATGGGTGGCCTGCCGGGGATCCGACAGCGTAAATCGCATCGAGCCCAGCGCAATTACGGGAGGCCAAGTGGACCTCGTGCTCAATTTTCATCGCGGCACTGAGCCCTTTCAGTTCAGCAAAACCAGTGGCCCGGTGGATTATGAAGTCACCCAGGCCCAGGGTACCTGGAATGTGATCGAAGACAGCGGTGAGAACGACAGCGAGTGGGGCCGACTGGAGTGGAACGCTTCCGAGCCGAACGGGGCCGCGGTCGTGGTGGAAGCACGGGCGTCCAATGACCTCGCCAATCTGTCATCCCAACCCTACTCCCCTGCGTTGAACAGCATGCGCACACACCTTCGAGGGCGCTACATGCAGGCGCGAGTCCAACTGCAACAATCCCCCACGACTGGCGAGTCACCGATCCTGTTCGACCTTGCGATCGAGAACCTCGGCGTGGGCGCTGCGCCCTGCGGCAAGGCCCATCGGCGCTCGCCTGGCAGCCTGCTCCTCTACCCCGAATTCGACAGTCGACCGGGTACGGTCTGCATAACCACCGTCAGCAACACCAACCTGGCTGAAATTGATGTCGAGTATGTCTACATCGACGGCGACCAGTGTCTCGAATTCAACCGCACCGAAACCCTCACAGGAAATGACACTCTGAGCCTGCTTGCCTCGGCTCACAACCCCAACCAAGCCTACGGCTACTTCTACATCTTCGCCAAGGACCCCACGAGCGGCGCGCCCATCCAGCACGATGCCCTGATGGGTCAGATCCTCGTGCTGAATGGCTTTGAGGCCTTCGAGTACTCGGTGAATGCCCTGTCCCTGCAAGCTCTCGCCACAGGTGCCACCACCGATCTCGATGGCGACGGCGTGCGCGACCTCGATGGCTTGGAGTACACGATGGCGCCCGCAGAGATCTTGGTGCCGCGCTTCTTGGGTCAATCTGGACCTGGACTCATCAACAGCGAACTGGTGCTGCTGGCTCTCACGGGGGGGCCCGAGTTCACCACCTGGATCGACTTCCTGATCTACAACGACAACGAAGAGGAGTTCTCGACATCGCACAGTTTCCACTGTTGGGAGCGCATCAACCTGCTCGACATTTCGAATGTCTTCAGCAACGCCTTCCTCGCGGGTAGCACAAACCACGCACCGAACGAAATCCTGGGCCTGGGCGAACTTGAGGCCGGCTGGTTCCGCATTGACGGCGCCCTGGCTCAGTCCAGCACGACATCCATCGAAGACCCGGCAGTCTGGGCTGTATTGATCGAACGGCTCGGTGGTTTCGCCGCAGCTGATCTGCCTTTCGAACTCTGCTCGCAAGCCAACGGCGACTTGATCTCCTCGGGGCTAACAGGCGACCAGTAACTCAACGAGTCTCATCCAAGAAGCGCACAAGGCGCGACTCAATGTGCTGCACCGAGTAGCCGAGGATGTCTTCAAATACGCGCACGGGCTGCTCGCCCGCGCCGATGCGCGTCAGGATGATGGGCGTCAGCTTGGGATGGCCCTCAAGCAGATAGGCCGCCAAAGCATAGGCCAGCAGCACATCCTCTTCGCGCATGGCGTTGATCGTGCGGCCCAAGAGGTACACCAGAGAGGGACGGTCTGCACTCTCGAGCAAGGTGCGCGCCTCCGCAAGCCAATCAGCCCTTGGTGCTTGCAGCCGCGCCCACAAGCCACCGGTGAGTTGGGGCTGATAGCCCTCACTCTCGAAGAACCAGGTCAAGCGCGTGCCGACGAGCTCGTGCACCATGTAAAGGCCAATCCCCTCCCAGGCCCACCCCTGTCGACCCGTGATGCCAAAGCTGTCCATCAACATGGTGCCCAGACTCTGGCGCGCGGCACCATCCACGCGCCGGGATGAAGAGGGGCCCCACTCCGCCAAACGGTTATTCTGGCCCAGCCAGCCGCCATCGGCCGCCGCAAGTCCCTTGCGCGTCGTCTGATCCAACCCCGGCCAATTGGCGATCATGGCCGCCTTGTGGCTGTTTTCCAGCAGGTACAGGGTGAAGCCCGCACGATGCTTGCCGGCGCCCGCGAGGACGGTGCGAAAATAGTCGCCCACCGCATGGGATACCCGCGCGGCGTGAGTGACCTCTAACTCGCCGGTGGACCCGATCACGCGCAGGGCATCGGTCTGCTTCGCAGCGTCCCAGGGAATTCCAAGCGCGCTCTCCTCTGGCCTTATGCGTGCCTCACGAGGTTCTGGAGCCATGCGTAGGCAAGCGGCTGCAAGGTGCGGAAAAGCTCGACGGCGGTGGAGGGCTGTGACTGATTCAGAGAGCATCCACTGCCCCTCGTGCAGCTCTTCGCCAATGGCACTGCGCAGGGCTGCGTCCTGCGGCAAGAGCTCGGTCAAAAGCGCGAGTTCCCCCTCGCGCCGCCGGGCGCCGAGACTACCGCGACTCGCCTCCAGGAGATCCAGCATGCCGTCGCGTAGGCTCTCCAGCTCCTGTCGGCTACTCATGCGCGCCGACTCCAGCCCTTGCTTGCCACGGTTCTTGGGCTGGTGATAACCCTTGGACTGGTACCAGGCGCCACCACGCCTTTTGAAGTAGCGCAAAGCCTTGCGCCCGGCGGCATGGTTGGGGTCGAGGGCAATCACGGCCTTCCAGAGCGCATCGGCTTCGCCATAGAAGCGTTTCTTTCTGCACTCCTGAGCCAAGGCACTGAGTCGAGGTAGGCAGGTCTCGACGAGTTCACGGCGGGCCAGCGCGAAGGAGTCTTCTCGTCTGTCGCCAGGAGTGGCCGTCAGATGAGTGGCAGAACAAAACAAGCCGCCAAGAAACAGGCAGCACGGCAGGACTCTCGAGGATAAAAACGCGCGCCAGCGGTGAAGAAGGATCATCCTTGGTTCCAGTGCAGTGGGAAGGGCCGAGCGATCTGGGGAATCGTCAAGCGTACCTACCCCCGTGCCAGGAGCCGGTTTTCATTCTTCTTGCGAGCCCTCGCGGGCTCTCAGAAGCTGATGCGCTCCAGATCGATGTCCAGACGCCCTTGTAGGTTACCCTGGGGCCAATCCTCCGCGTGCCCCGGTGACTGAATCACCTCCACATCGAGCAGCGCCGAGGCGCCCCGTTCGAGATTGCGACCGTTGGCACCGTGACCCACCTGAGTGGCCTGGCCGAGACCCTGCACCTTGAGCCATGAGCCCGACCACTCACCCATGCCCACGAGTACACCCTCGATGGACTCGAAGTAGTGCCAGCTGTGCGGATCCACCACGCCGCCGTGACCGCTATAGGCCGAGCGCGGCAACTCCAAGGAGGGGCTGCCCTGCGGCGGGTAGTTGCCAAAATCCGGGTCAACGCGTTGGTCAAAGTCGAATTGCACGCTGAAGCTCTTGCCGGAATCGGTGGCCCGCGAAACGATGCCGGTCAAGCTCGCGCGGCCATCGGAATACTCGCAGTACTCGCCGCCGTCGGCAAAAATCAGATCCGTGGCGAGACCGGGTAAACTCAAGGCGTGCCCCGCGGGCACCTTCACCGAAGTCAGGGCCACGGCTTCTTCGGCCCGGCTAGAGAGGTCGCGTCGGGACTCAAGGGTCAACATGCCGGTACTGAGAGCCTTGGCAAACGCGCCCGCCTGCTTCGGCGCTTGCTCGACAGTCAGAGTGATCCAACCAGCTGCGCCGTAATCCGCGTTGCGACCGCTAGCACCCAGACCCACCTGAAATGCAGGTCCCCTGCGCTGCAATGCGATGCGTGCGCCGGAAAATTCCTCCAATCCCAAGAGCCGGCCTTCGAAGCTCTCATAGTAGGTCCACGATTCATGCCTGGCGGGCGCATCGGACGAACCTGCTGGCTCGCCGACAAATCCCAGCTTGGGGCTTCCCTGGGGCGGATAACTCGCTCCCTGGGGATCACGGCGGCCCTGCAACTCAGCTTCGAAGAGGAAGCGTTGCAGGGGATAGCTGCGCCGGGCGAGGATTCCAGACAGGCTCGCGCTGCCATCGGCGCGTTGCAACAACTCGCCGCCGGAGACGAATACAAAGTCACCGCCGAGGCCGTCGATGCGCAGAGCGCCGGCACGGTTCGAGCCCGCCAGGGCTAAATCGTGGCCAGCGGCACTGAGTGCCTCGCGCCCGGACCCCCGGAGCTCAACACTCATGGTCACAGTCACCGGTTCGGCATTCGATAGGGACTGGGTGACACGGCTCGCGAGGAACTCGCCCCATGCGCCGTAGGCGAGGCTGGAGCCATTGGCGCCGATGCCGACCTGCAAGGCCATGCCTTCACCAGTCACATCGAAGCGCTCGGAGCTCAAGCTGCCGAGTCCCCAGAGGGTGCCCTGAACTTGCCGGTAGGCGTGCCATGTACCTGGATCGACGGGGCCGCCCTGGTCGATGTAGCTGGCCGCGAAAAGACCGCGGCTCTCAGGGAATTCGAGTTCCCGGCTGACATTGTGCCCGCCGCAGCGCCCCGCGAAGGCAAGATCCACAAACAGGCGCTGGTCCGGACGACTTAGACTCATGATCTCACCCGTCAAGTGCGCCGTACCAGCGGGCTGCTCCACGAGTTGGCCGCCGCGGCTGAAGACGAAGTCGTCGCCAAGACCGGGAAACTCAAAGCCGAGAGACTTCCCGGCACCCTCTCGGGCACCGGAAGTAATTTGCAAACTGGAGCGGTGTAATTCGAGGCACAACTCGCCGCTGCTGGTCTCGGGGAACCTCGCGGCGGAGTCGGGTTGGCTGAGAACTCGGGCGGTGACAGCGCCGGATGCTCCAAAACTGGTGCTGCGGCCATTTGCGCCGATGCCCACCTGGAAAGCAGGTCCGGAGCGTTCGAGTTGAATCAGGGCGCCCGCTTCGGATCCGAGCCCGGTGAGTGTTCCGCTGAGTGAGCTGTAATAGCGCCAAGTGCTATCGTCCAGGGTGCCCGACCCATCGGCGTAGGCGTCACTCGCCAGAGCACGCCAGGGACTGTCGCTGGGCGGACAGGCCGTCTCGCCGTCAGTTGCGAATTGGCCCAGGGAAATTTCAAGGGCAAAGGTCACGGAGCGTTCGTCGTGGCGCGCCACGACGCCCGCAAGGCGCGCGCTGCCATCAGAGAGTTCCTCGAACTGACCACCGCTCACGAAGACCAGGGGCTCGCCGATGCCGGGGAGTGAGAGCACTCCCGATTGCGGCACATGATCGGTGTGACTCACATCCCTCGCGGTAAGCCGCGCATACCAACCACCGTGATTGTCTTTGAAGACCAGAGCCGAGCCGTCGTCGGGCTGATTGATGACCTGGAAAGAAAAGCGTCCCTCGACATTGGGATCAGACTCGGTTGCTTTGGGAACGCAGCCGAGGCGAGCGGCTGGCTCAGTGCTCGGATGCAATTCGAGCAGGGCGCCGGCGTAGGCGCCTTGGCCGCGCAGGGTGCCCCTCAAGCCGCGCCAGCACTGCCAGCCCGCCGAATCATCGCGCCCCCGGAGGGTGGCTTCGAAGAACCAGCGCCGAGATTCGTCGCGGCTCTCGGCAAGGAGGCAGCTCATGCGAGCGCTGCCGTCGGAGAGTTCAATCACCTGCCACGATGAGAGCGGCACGAAACACTGCTTGGGATCTCCCAACCAGAAAACAGCCTTGGGTGCGTGGGCGGCGGGTCGCTCGGGGGACAGAGGAACCTGGCCGAACCAGCGCGCCGAGACCTGCACCAGAGAGGGCGCCTGAGCGGGCGGCATGGGAGCCTGGGTGTGGAGCTGGGGCAGGGCCAAGGCGGCGACCACGAAGGCGAGGCCGAGGCCGATCAGGGGCTTCGACCAGGAATTGAACAGGGTCATGGGAGGTTGCTTTGGTGCGAGGAGGGGAGCGGTCTCACCCACATCGGAGTCAGGCGCGGTGAGACCTGACCAAAAAGCAACTTCCTGGTAGGAGCCGGGGTCTGGCGGGCCTCTCGGGCCCCAAAGGGGCTTCTTCCGGCCCGAGGCGGGGCCTTCGAAACACCTGAGGGCCGGCCCTCCACCTACCGGGCGCCGGGCATGTCTCCCCCACCACGGGGCTTCATCGCGACCGCGTTCTTGATCTTCTCACCACCCCTCGAACCCGAACCCCGACTGCGGCGGAGATGGCTCGAACACCAGGGAATCTGAGGCCCGCAGAGGTTTACGAAAGAATTCGTACCATCCCCGAGGGCACGAATTCTTTCGTGTATGCTCCTGGCCATGTCCAACCGAAGCAACGGTCGCAAGCCCACCGACTCCGAGGTCAAGATCCTCAGCGTCATCTGGGAGCACGGTCCCAAGACCGTGCGTGAGGTCTATGACCTCATGAGCCAGAAGGAGACCATCGGCTACACGACGGTCCTGAAGTTCATGCAGATCATGACCGAGAAGGGGCTCCTCAATCGTGACACCTCTATTCGCCCGCAGGTCTTCTCTGCAGCCCAGCCCCAGCATCAGACCCAGCATGTGATGTTGCGTGATCTCGTGGACCGCGCCTTCGCTGGCTCGGCAGGCAACCTCGCGCTGCAAGCGCTCTCGACCAGCAGGTCCACTCCAAAAGAGCTGCGCGAGATCCGCGCCCTCTTGGACAAGCTCGAAGGGGAGTCTCTGTGATGTTCAACTTCGACCTCCTCTCCTCATCAGTCACCTCGACCTGGTCGGCGCTCGGATGGACCGTGATCCACTTCCTCTGGCAGGGCGTGCTCATCGGCCTCTTGACCGCCGTCCTCCTGGACGCGCTGCCGCGGCACAAGTCCTCTTCGCGCTACCTCGTCGCCTCAGGCGCGATGTTGGTCTCCTTCCTCTCCTTTGTCGGAACATTCCTCTGGCTGCTGCACACGGCCGCAGCCACCACCTCGGCCTTGGCGTGGGAGCTCCAGACCACACTCTTCAATGCCCTGCCCCTCGCCCCGAGCGCCGCGCTCAACGTGTCTGCCGCCGCGGCCTGGTGCTGGAGCTTCGGGGTGCTCTTCATGTCCATCCGCTTCACCAGGCAATGGATGTGGACGCGCCGACTCAAGACGACGTCGGTCTCGCGACCCACCCCCGAATGGGAGAACCTCTTTCTCTCACTCAAGCGAGAACTCGGGATCAAAAAGGCCGTCCGCTTCCTGCAGAGCTCCCTCGCGGAAACTCCAATGCTCGTGGGCTGGATCGCCCCTGTGATCCTCGTCCCCGTCTCCACCTTCACCGCCCTCACCCCAGACCAGCTCAGGTTGATCCTCACCCATGAGCTCGCACACATTCGCCGCCGTGACCACATCCTGAACTTGGTTCAGTGCATCATCGAGTCCATCCTCTTCTTCCACCCGATCACCTGGTGGCTCTCGAAAGAGATCCGTCAGGAGCGTGAATATTGCTGTGATGACATCTCGATCCTCTCCAAGAGTGATCGAATACACCTCGCCGAAGCGCTCACCCAGCTGGAGTCTTTTCAGCTGCACACCCCAAACACTCTCCTCGCAGCCAACGGAGGCTCTCTCATGAACCGCATCACCAGAATCCTCGGAATCGCCACCAGCGCGAACCGCCTCGGCAACCGCTTCTTCTTCTCTGGCGCCATCGCCCTCCTGCTCGTCGCTGTCGGGCTCACGACCCTAGGGGTCGGCTGCGTCAACAACTCAGCAGGCGAGACGATCACACGGGAAGAGTATGGACGCATGGCGATACAGATGCGTGAAGCCGTCGACTCTGGATGGCTGAGTGAGGACGAGATGACGGCCAAGCTCGGAGAGCTGCGCATGCAGATCGCCCCGGGCGCTAACGATGACAGGAGAGCCTTCCGCGAAAAGATCGGAGCTCGCCTCGACGCCATCGAAGAAATGGTCGCGAACGGCGAGATGAGCCGTGAGGACGCAGACGGAAAGATCGCCGTGATTCGGAGAAGGATCGCCGCCAGACAAGCTGAGCAAACGGAAGAGTCCAGGACCTTCACTCGCTCTGATTACATGCGTACCAGGAAGAAGCTCGACGGGATGGTCGCAGAGGGCAAAGTGAGCCGCGAGGACGCTGACACACGCCTCGGTGAGATGCGCCGGATGATCGCCAGCGACCGCGGCACGGGAGGCGAAGAGGCCAAGAGCGACAAGTTCGACTGGGCCGGCGCCAAGGAGCGGATCGAGGCCGCCGTCGAAGCCGGCGAGATCACCCGTGAAGCAGCGGACGCTCGGTATAAGGGCATCAAAGCCCGCCTAAAGGCCGGCGGCGACACAGCAGCCAGAGCCACTGCCCGCATGGAGTACGCGAACGCCGAAGCCAAGATCAAGGCCATGGTCGAGGCCGGCGAGGTCAGCGCTGAGGCCGCCGAGCACAGGCTCAGCAGGATGCGCGAGAGGATCGCCGGCGACCGTAGCCAGCAAGGCAAGAAGTCCAAGACCTTCACGAAAGAGGAGTACGAAGCGGCTGAGAAAAAGATCAAAGCCATGGTCGACGAGGGCAAGGTCAATGCCGAAGACGCTGAGAAGAGACTCAACAGGATGCGTCAGGCCATGGATGAAGAAAGATGAGCGCAAGGCCATGGACTTGGGGGACGAGTACGAGATCAAGCCGAGGCTCGTCCCAGAAGAGGAGTACAACAGCGTCGAAGCTGAGGTCAACAAGCTCGGCGCGGCTGGAGAGATGACCTGTGAAGAGTCAAACAAGAAGCTCCAGTAGCTCCAGATGACCAACACCATGGCCCACATCGAGAACGGTGTGAAGAACGGCGCTTCGACCCGCGAAGAGGCGGACAAGCTCTACAAGGAGCTCGACTACCCCTTGCCCGGAAAGCTCTAGTCCGCGCGGCGGATGCTCACGCCCGCGTTGTAGTCGGGCACGCCGCCGTCTATGTCGCGCGGCCCGCCGGCGAACGGACGAGATGCTTGGGGAAAGGTGTGCCAGCGATGGCTCACTTGGGACCGAGGCGATCGGCGGAAGCCCGTGCCGGGCGTCGCTTTGACGACGATCTTGTTCTCGGACCGTAAGGGGCCCGATCCGCGTTCACATCGAGCGCGACGCGCTGCGCTTGCTCATGCAACTCGAGGTTCCGGCCGGCACCTCCGCCAGCATCGAGCTTCCGCCCGCGGGCACCAGGCCCTGGACGAAGATCTACCTCTATGGCGAGCTGCACTGGACTCGCGCGGCAGGCGACCGTGGCGGCGCCCCGCAGGTCGAGGTGGAAGCCGGGCGACACGAGCTGCGAGCCGAACGCTAGCAGCCCGGGCTCACTCCTGAGGGCCGGCCTCGACCTCCAGGAAGTGGCTACTGATGTCATGGCGTGCATACACCGCGCACCATCGCCCGGGCAGGTCGAGCGGCGCGTCGACCGGCTCGAACTCCTTGATCAGGTCGTACATGAAGTGACGCCGCATCCCGAGCATCACATCCTCGTAGAAGCGCAGGTCGCGCTCGCGCAGCAGCCCCAGGCGACGCTTGCCCGGCTCCCAGGAGAACTCCCTGGCCGCGCGTTCGGCGCCCCAGTAGGTCACCATCCGCTGATGTGCGTTCTCGGGATCGGCGATGGCCTCGAGCGCCTTCTCCGCGCGTCGCTGAAACATCACGATGAACTTGGGGCGGCCGTGGACCCCGATGTACTGGTAACCCTCGGGTGCCTTGGCGCCCGAATTGCGAGCGGTGGGCGAGGGCGCCGAGCCGAGCGGCCCCGGCGGCAAGTTCTCGGTGATCCAGGCATCGATGCGGTAGCGCGTATCTCCGCTGTAGCGCTGGAGGCACCAGTGCGTCGATTGCAGCATACCGAAGAGCATCAGGCAGCTCACCGCCACCAACCCCACAGCGCGCGTCGGCAGCTGCAGGACCTTCCAGAACCCGACACCGGCGAACATCGCGACGAAGGGAAAGAAGGGAATCGCGTAGTCCGCTCGGAAGGACTGCAGAGACACCAGGAAGTACACGGCCAGGGAGAGTCCTGCAGCGGGCAGCACGAAGCTCTTGCGAGCCGAGTGTTCGCGCAGCATCGCCGACGAGACCGCGACACCGAGCAACGCGACGGCCACCAACCAGAGCGGGAAGTTGGCCTCGATCGCGCGCAACAGGTGTGAGGAGTCGGTCTGGGCGAGCTGCAGCTTGCTGCGGAACTCATAGGCAAGTGAGCCGATGAAGTTCTGCGTGTCGTACAGCACACCCGGAACGAACATCAGGAAACTCGTGAGTGCAGCAGCTGCCGTGACCAACAGCAGGCGCAACGCCTCGCGCACTTCAAGCTGACTGCGCTTCCACGCGTGGCCTAGCACCAGCACCACGCCCAACGCGCCGATTCCCGAGGTGTACTTGGTGGCCGCCGCCGCGCCGAGCGCGAAGCCCACACCTAGCATCGCCTTGACCGTAAATCGCGGTTGCCCCTCGGCGCGCGCGAGCAGGTAGAAGATCAAGAACAGCAGCACCGCCGCGGGTATGTCCGGAGAGACCATCGCCGTGGACGTCACCGGCCTCCCCATAACGTTGGCAGCAGCCACCGCGAGCAGCGCTGGACCAGCCCCGAAGCAGCGACGTGTGAAGGCCCAGATCGCAAGCAAGCCACCGAGTCCGAAGATCAAGACATTGAGCGCGCGACCGAAGACTTGCGCAGCTTCGTAGCTCTCGCTTCCGGGGATGCTCGACTCGGGGTCACGCAGGTCGAACACCTCGCTGAAGGGAACCCAAAGTGCACCGTAGGCGAACGGCAACAGCGACGGATAGCGGTAGTCGTGGTAGGTCGAGAGCGAGCCCGGAAAGTCATCGAGGGGGCGCACGAGCTTGGGCTCGTCCGGATGCAGGACCGTCTGCTGAGCGTCGAAGTAGACCGAACCCCAGAGGATTGGCAGCACCCGAATGAGCACGCCGATGAACATCATCGAGACCACCAACAGGCGTTCGTGACGCTCGATGAAGCCAGGCTCGTGCTCGGCCGTCTCCCAGCTGACCTCGATCTCTCCCTCGTGCGGCGGCTCGGGCAGCGGCACCTGGCGATCGGTCAGCGGCCGCGTGGGCCGGGGTGTAGTTCTCTGCCCGGGCGCCTCCAGAGGTGCTACTACCTTGTTGGGAACCGGCTCCTCGCCCTCCAGGGGTACGAATTCGGCCCCGGAATCGTCGTGAGGCGTGCTGTTGGTCATCTCCTTCCGGACAAGCTTCCTATGCTACCGCCATGGCGATGGTTCATGTGAGCTTTCAGGAAACGAAAAAGCAATTAATCTCGTTGGACCCTCCCGGATTCACGAGCCCCCCGCCACTAGATCGAAGAGCGAATACGTCCTGGGCCCCCACTCCGAAGAGCACGCGCGTCTGCAGTTTCAGCAAGAGGTCCGGGGCGGCGTCACCGACTACTCCTCGATCGCACCCTCGGCGGCGCGCGGAGAGGGTCAGTGCGCAGGCAGGACACAGCCTGATCTTCAAGGCTTGAGGTCGCATGATTACTCGCGGGGCAGATCAGCGGCTGATTCTGATGCCCACCACTCCCAGAACAGCCCTTGGGCCGAGATTACAAATTCGTTGATGATCCAAGCCTGGTGGAGTTCCATCACAATCAACAATCAGATTCCCCCGGATCCATGCAACATACAGGGTGCCGACAACCTCCCCCCGACCACATCGCTAAACTACGGGAGCCCGCACTTCAGCAATCGAAGTCGCTGCCAAGAACGCCAACAAGAAAGCAAAAATGCCCACGCCGTTTCTGATACTACTACCTCTTCTTGCTGTCCCGGGCCTGGCGCAGGAGAAGGTCATGGACTCCATCGATAGTCCCCCGCAAGCCGAGCAATCTCCCCAACGCAAGGGACTGCTCCCACTTCGCAAGCATGGTGGGGCACTTGATGAGCGGGCTTTTCTGAGTGGAGACTGGGGGGGCAGGCGCGATCAACTGACCGAAGCCGGCATCCGTTACGACGTCATTTGGACACAGGTACTCCAAAACGTGGCGAGTGGCGGAGCGAGTCAGTCCAGCGAGTATGGGGGCAAGTTGGAGATTCCTATCAACTTTGATCTCGACCGCATGGGAATCCTCCCCGGAGCACTCTTCACAATCCGCACCGAATCGAAGCACGGAAGCTCCGTGAATCGCGACACCCGCGTGCTGCTCGCTGCCAACGACGTACTTTTCTTTCCCCAGACGGATGGAGAGGAGAACCTACTACTGGCCATCACCGAATTTCGCTACACGCAGTTCCTGTCAAAGCAGCTAGGATTTTTTCTGGGCAAGATCATCACTCTGGGCGGCGACGCCAACGAATTCGCAGGTGGCCGAGGCGATACCCAATTCCTCTCACACTCCTTCCTGGCTTCCTCTGTCACTGCGATCATGAACCCCTACAGC